>Ga0208645_1000034_pt1 | contig 260911 bp, 211 predicted proteins | sample VirMetDEL_Sep_01_FD_184519 | JGI IMG/M metagenome (GOLD analysis project Ga0208645, IMG submission 184519) | Aqueous microbial communities from the Delaware River and Bay under freshwater to marine salinity gradient to study organic matter... | ecosystem: Environmental > Aquatic > Marine >...
GCAAATGGTGGGCATGCAGGCGACTCATCACGCCTTTGTCGCAATACAGCAGGTACTGACGGCTGTTATCCAGTTCCTTGAAACGCGCGTTCAATGCATAGAACGGCAGCGTTTGTACGTCGATGCCGGCGATTTCCAGCGGCTCATCTTCAGCGGCATCCGGGTGACGGATGTCGATGACGATCTGGCCGGCCAGGGCTTCGCTGACTTCTTCGATCTGCACATCCTGGCCCAGTTCGTCGATAACACGATCGATCGGGACCAGCTTGGCGTTCTCGAGCGCACGCTCCAGAACCGCCATATCAAACTGTTGTTCTTCGTACTCCACGCGGTTGCGCTTGGCGTGGGTCTTGGGGTTCACCGAAATGACCCCGCAGTATTCAGGCATATGCTTGGCAAAGTCGGCGGTGCCGATTGTTTCTGCCAAGTCGATGATGTCCTGCTTGTGGCTGGCGATCAGCGGGCGCAGTACCAGCTTCTCGGTCACGCAGTCGATCAGCGACAGGTTCGGCAGCGTCTGGCTGGAAACCTGGGAAATCGCTTCACCGGTCACCAGCGCGTCGATCTGCAACTGATCGGCGATTCGGGACGCAGCGCGCAACATCATACGCTTCAAAACTACGCCCATATGACTGTTATCGACTTTACCGAGAATTTCGCCCAGCACTTCCTCGAACGGTACGCTCACAAATAGCACGCGCTGGGAGCTGCCGTACTTCTTCCAGATAAAGTGCGCAACTTCCATCACGCCCAATTCGTGTGCACGCCCGCCCAGGTTAAAGAAGCAGAAGTGGCTCATCAGGCCGCGGCGCATGATCTGGTAGGCCGCCACCGTGGAATCGAAACCGCCGGACATGAGGACCAGGGTCTGTTCCAGGGCGCCCAGCGGGTAGCCGCCGATGCTGTCGTGCTGGCTGTGAATCACAAACAACCGTTGGTCGCGAATTTCCATGCGCACTTCAATTTGCGGCGCCTTGAGGGAAATTCCGGCGGCGCCGCACTCGCGACGCAGCTTGCTGCCGACGTATTTCTCGACGTCCATGGAACTGAACGGGTGCTTGCCGGCACGCTTGCAGCGCACCGAAAAAATCTTGCCTTCAAGGCTGTCGCCGAAGTGCCGTTTGCATTTCTCGGTGATGTCGTCGAAGTCCCCCAGCGGGTACTCATCCACCTGCAGGAAATGCGCGATACCCGGCATGCAGCTCAGGCGCTCGGTCATGTCCTTCAAGGCTTTGGCGTCGGTCAGGCGGGTTTCCAGCTCGAGGTTGTCCCACACACCGTTCACCACCACAGCCGGGTCCAGATCGCGGAGCACGGCACGGATGTTCTTGGCCAACTGACGGATGAAACGCATCCGTACCGGTCGGCTCTTGATGGTGATCTCGGGAAAGACTTTAACGATTAATTTCATGGAAACAGCGCGCGCAGGGCCTGCCGAAAAAGGGGGGCGCGGATTATAGCGGAAATCGCTCAAGGTTTAACCAGTTAATATGCACAACACTCGACTCGCACTAAAGAGGTGCATTTGCACTCGCGCGCGCCACATTGCGGTGCGCTAATTTCCGGCATTTGTCGCAATGCACCTTTATAGGGGCGTTTTTGGAGCAAAAAACCCATGTTGGCGCACTGGCATGCAATTTGCTCTCTTGTGAGGCAGGTTGCCATGGCGGACTATCCGCGCCGGCATCACCCACATTCTAAGGGCTAACTCCACTACCCCAGCCCGAAGCCACCCGGAGGACACTATGTCGAAGTCGGTTCAACTCATCAAAGATCATGACGTTAAATGGATTGATCTGCGCTTCACGGACACCAAAGGCACTCAGCACCACGTGACCATGCCGGCTCGCGACGCGCTGGATGATGCTTTCTTCGAAGAAGGCAAAATGTTCGACGGCTCCTCCATCGCTGGCTGGAAAGGCATCGAAGCCTCCGACATGATCCTGATGCCGGACGACAGCACTGCCGTTCTCGACCCGTTCACCGAAGACCCAACCCTGATCATCGTCTGCGACGTGATCGAGCCTTCGACCATGCAAGGCTACGACCGCGACCCACGTGCGATCGCCAAGCGTGCCGAGGAATACCTGAAGTCGACCGGTATCGGCGACACCGTATTCGTAGGCCCGGAGCCGGAATTCTTCATCTTTGATTCGGTCAAGTTCAAGTCCGACATCTCCGGCTCCATGTTCAAGATCTTCTCCGAACAAGGTTCGTGGATGTCCGACCAGGACGTGGAAGGCGGCAACAAAGGCCACCGTCCAGGCATCAAAGGTGGCTACTTCCCGGTTCCGCCGTTCGACCACGACCACGAAATCCGTACCTCCATGTGCAACGCCATGGAAGAAATGGGCCTGGTCATCGAAGTTCACCACCATGAAGTGGCGACTGCCGGCCAGAACGAAATCGGCGTTAAGTTCAACACCCTGGTGGCCAAGGCTGACGAAGTCCAGACCCTGAAGTACTGCGTACACAACGTGGCTGATGCCTACGGCCGTACCGCTACCTTCATGCCTAAGCCGCTGTACGGCGATAACGGTTCGGGCATGCACGTTCACCTGTCCATCGCCAAAGAAGGCAAGAACACCTTCGCTGGCGAAGGTTATGCCGGCCTGTCCGACACCGCTCTGTACTTCATCGGCGGCATCATCAAGCACGGTAAGGCCCTGAACGGCTTCACCAACCCGTCGACCAACTCCTACAAGCGTCTGGTCCCAGGTTTCGAAGCACCGGTCATGCTGGCCTACTCGGCTCGTAACCGTTCCGCCTCGATCCGCATTCCTTACGTATCCAGCCCGCGCGCTCGCCGTATCGAAGCTCGCTTCCCGGATCCAGCAGCCAACCCATACCTGGCCTTCGCTGCCCTGGTCATGGCCGGCCTGGACGGTATCCAGAACAAGATCCACCCTGGCGACGCCGCCGACAAAAACTTGTACGACCTGCCGCCTGAAGAGGCCAAAGAGATCCCACAAGTGTGCGGCAGCCTGAAAGAAGCCCTGGAAGAGCTGGACAAGGGCCGTGCGTTCCTGACCAAAGGCGGCGTATTCAGCGACGACTTCATCGATGCCTACATCGAGCTGAAAAGCGAAGAAGAAATCAAAGTACGCACCTTCGTACACCCACTGGAATACGAGCTGTACTACAGCTGCTGATCCGGTAGCGCTGCTTGACGCAGCGTGATGAAAAAGGCCTCCTTCGGGAGGTCTTTTTTTTGCCCGCACCCTAGGAGGTCACCTCTTGAAGCGTCTACTCGCATTCACTTTATTGTTCGCCAGCGCCAGTGCATTCGCTGCACCGCCGACACTGGCGCCATTGCTCAACAGCATCGCCGAACGCCTGGCCATTGCCGACCAGGTGGCCCTGAGCAAATGGGACAGTAAAAAACCGGTAGAAGACAAAAAGCGCGAGCAGGACGTGCTCGCCAGCGTCATTGCCCAGGCACCGAGTTGCCAACTGGAGCCCGCCGCCGCCGAGCAATTTTTCTCGGCGCAGATCGAGGCAAACAAGCTGGTGCAGTACACCCACCTGTCCGACTGGCAGTTCCAGGGCAAGGCACCCGACGACCCGCGCCCGGACCTGGTGAAGCAGATCCGCCCGCAGCTGGATCAATTGCAAAAACGCCTGCTGCAACAGCTCGCGGACTTCACGCCACAACGCAGCGACCCGCAGTGCCCTCAATGGCTGGCTGAAGCGGTGCATGAACCGCTGAACGACCCGTTGCGGCAACTGGCGATGATTCGCGCCACGGCCGAGCTATGTATCCACAAAGACTGAAGCTGTAACCCGAGCCGAACATGTGGGAGTTCCTCCCACATTGGATTTGTGTGAATTCGGCACTTCCTGAACAACCTTCACAAAACCGCACTATATTGGTGCGACATCCCGCACCCATCCCACTGACTCACACCATTTTGGTTCGAAACTTCCCGAGCGGGCTGGCAGAACGCCACAGTTTCGCGCCTTAATCCCTTATTTCAGGGGATTCACGCTTCTTTTCGGAGCCTTGGTTTGGTTTTTGCATTTTCCTTGTATCAGCGTGTGCCTCAAGCCCGCGCCTTGCTCCAAAAGAGGTCCCGATGACCATCAGCGATGCACTGCACCGTTTGCTACTCGACAACCTGACCACCGCGACCATCCTGCTCAATGACGACCTGCGCCTTGAGTACATGAACCCGGCGGCAGAGATGCTCCTGGCCATCAGCGGTCAGCGCAGCCATGGGCAGTTCATCAGCGAATTGTTCACCGAGTCGGCCGAAGCCTTGAGTTCGTTGCGCCAGGCAGTGGAGCAGGCACACCCGTTCACCAAGCGTGAAGCGATGCTCACGGCACTCACCGGCCAGACGCTGACCGTCGACTACGCCGTGACCCCGATCCTGAGCAACGGCGCCACGCTGCTGCTGCTCGAAGTGCACCCCCGCGACCGCCTGTTGCGCATCACCAAGGAAGAAGCCCAGCTGTCCAAGCAGGAGACCAGCAAGATGCTGGTGCGCGGCCTGGCCCATGAGATCAAGAACCCGCTGGGCGGCATTCGCGGCGCGGCGCAGCTGCTGGCCCGTGAACTGCCGGACGAGCACCTCAAGGACTACACCAACGTCATCATCGAAGAGGCCGACCGCCTGCGTAACCTGGTGGACCGCATGCTCGGCTCCAACAAGCTGCCGTCGCTGGCGATGACCAACGTGCACGAAGTTCTGGAGCGCGTCTGTCAGTTGGTAGAAGCCGAAAGCCAGGGCTGCATCACCCTGGTGCGCGACTACGACCCAAGCATTCCCGACGTGTTGATCGACCGCGAGCAGATGATCCAGGCGGTGCTCAACATCGTGCGCAACGCCATGCAGGCCATCAGCAGCCAGAACGAGCTGCGCCTTGGCCGCATCAGCCTGCGCACCCGCGCCCTGCGCCAGTTCACCATCGGCCACGTGCGCCATCGCCTGGTGACCAAGGTCGAGATCATCGACAACGGCCCGGGCATTCCTGCGGAACTTCAGGAAACCATCTTCTTTCCCATGGTCAGCGGCCGCCCGGACGGTACCGGGCTGGGCCTGGCCATTACCCAGAACATCATCAGCCAGCACCAGGGTCTGATCGAATGTGAGAGCCATCCCGGCCACACCACATTCTCGATCTTTCTGCCTCTGGAACAAGGAGCCCCATCGACATGAGCCGTAGTGAAACTGTGTGGATCGTCGATGACGACCGTTCTATCCGCTGGGTCCTCGAGAAAGCCTTGCAACAGGAAGGCATGACCACCCAGAGCTTCGACAGCGCCGACGGGGTGATGAGCCGCCTGGCGCGCCAGCAGCCCGACGTGATCATCTCCGACATCCGCATGCCCGGCGCCAGTGGCCTGGACCTGCTGGCGCGGATTCGCGAGCAGCACCCGCGCCTGCCGGTGATCATCATGACGGCGCACTCGGACCTGGACAGCGCTGTCGCGTCCTATCAGGGCGGCGCCTTCGAGTACCTGCCCAAGCCGTTTGACGTGGACGAGGCCGTGGCGCTGGTCAAGCGCGCCAACCAGCACGCCCAGGAACAGCAGAACCAGGAAGCTCCGCCGACCCTGACCCGCACCCCGGAAATCATCGGTGAAGCGCCGGCGATGCAGGAAGTGTTTCGCGCCATCGGGCGCTTGAGCCATTCCAACATCACCGTGCTGATCAACGGCGAGTCGGGTACCGGTAAAGAGTTGGTGGCCCACGCCCTGCACCGCCACAGCCCGCGGGCGGCCTCGCCGTTTATCGCGCTGAACATGGCGGCGATCCCCAAGGACCTGATGGAGTCCGAGCTGTTCGGCCATGAGAAAGGCGCATTCACCGGCGCAGCCAACCTGCGTCGCGGCCGCTTCGAACAGGCGGACGGCGGCACGCTGTTCCTCGATGAAATCGGCGACATGCCGGCCGACACCCAGACCCGCCTGCTGCGCGTACTGGCGGACGGCGAGTTCTACCGCGTGGGCGGGCACACACCGGTCAAGGTCGATGTGCGCATCATCGCCGCGACTCACCAGAACCTGGAAACCCTGGTGCACGCCGGCAAGTTCCGTGAAGACTTGTTCCACCGTCTCAACGTGATCCGCATCCACATCCCACGGATGTCGGACCGCCGCGAAGATATCCCGACCCTCGCCCGCCACTTCCTCAGCCGCGCCGCCCAGGAGCTGGCCGTCGAGCCGAAGCTGCTGAAAAGCGAGACCGAGGAATACCTGAAGAACCTGCCGTGGCCCGGCAACGTGCGCCAGCTGGAGAACACCTGCCGCTGGATCACCGTGATGGCGTCCGGCCGCGAAGTGCATATCGGCGACCTGCCGCCGGAACTGCTGAGCCTGCCGCAGGATTCGGCCCCGGTGACCAACTGGGAACAGGCGCTGCGCCAATGGGCCGACCAGGCCCTGGCACGCGGCCAGTCGAACCTGCTGGACAGCGCCGTGCCGGCCTTCGAGCGGATCATGATCGAAACCGCCCTCAAGCACACCGCCGGCCGCCGTCGCGATGCCGCCGTGTTGCTGGGTTGGGGTCGCAATACCCTGACACGCAAGATCAAGGAGTTGGGCATGAAGGTCGATGGTGGGGATGACGATGAGGGCGACGACGCCTGATCTCCAATCTACCGAGGTCTAATGTGGGAGGGGGCTTGCTCCCGATGGCGGTGGATCAGTCAGATAGATATCGACTGACACTCCGCCATCGGGAGCAAGCCCCCTCTCACATTTGGCCCCCCACACGGACTCAGAACCGTGCACCGCTTCAATGCACCCTGTTCTAGCATCGCGCACACGTTCCAAGCCCGAAACATGCGTTTTGTTAAGAAAATGCTGAACCCCGAAAACACCAAAGCCCCGTATTCCGGGGCTTTGCGCTTTCTGGAGAAATTTTTTGGCACAACTCAGCCACTCTGGCACGCGCCCTGCAATAACCCCAGTACAACCCAGTTTCGGGGACCTTGGTACAGGCAGGCCGAGAATCCCCTCTTTACACCCGGGGTGCTTGATGCGAACCGCGTCGCGCTCCACACCGCTTTCGGGAACCTCGGTACAGGCAGGCCGGGGATTCCCTCTTTAACACCGAAGCCTCTGGCTTCACCCCGTTTTGGGAGCCCTGGTACAGGCAGGCCGGGAACTCCCTCTTTTATTGCTCTTGGAGATGGATCTCCAGCCGCCAGCGGTCATCCACCTCCTCGCCCTTCCACTCCCCGCGCAACGGCCGAGCCGCCACCAGGTTCAGCAGCAAGCCCGCATCGGTCTTGCGCACGCGCCAGTTCACATCCTTGTCGTTGACCTTGAGCTGCCCACTGGCGGCTTTGCCTTGTGCATCGAACAACAGCGCCACGGTGCCGTCAATGTGCTCGCCGTGCAGCTTGGGTTCGCGGTTGAACCACACCACCACACCGTCCGCCGCCGTCTCTATCTGCTGCAACTCGACCGGGTCAGGGGTGGTCAGGCGACCGATCATCAGGCCCACCATCAGGCCGACAATCGCCAATGAGCCCATGACCCTCGGCATTAGCTTCGGCCTTGGGTCTTCTTCAGGGGTAGAATGCAGCGCATCTTTGCCTTCGGAGCCGTGCATGTTTCACGTCATCCTTTTTCAACCAGAAATTCCGCCGAATACCGGCAACGTTATCAGGCTGTGCGCCAACAGTGGCTGCCACCTGCATTTGATCGAGCCCCTGGGCTTCGACATGGACGACAAACGCCTGCGCCGTGCCGGCCTGGACTACCACGAGTACGCCACCCTCCAGCGCCATGCCGACCTGGCCAGCTGCCTGGAAAGCCTGGGCCACCCACGGCTGTTCGCGTTCACCACCAAGGGTTCGCGACCGTTCCATGATGCCAGCTTCGCCGAAGGCGACGCTTTCCTGTTCGGCCCGGAAAGCCGCGGCCTGCCGGCCGACGTACTCGACGCCCTGCCGGACGGGCATCGCCTGCGCCTGCCGATGCGCGAAGGCTGCCGCAGCCTGAACCTGTCGAACACCGTCGCCGTGGCCGTCTACGAAGGCTGGCGCCAACTCGGCTTCAAGTAACACACATAACAAATGTGGGAGGGGGCTTGCCCCCGATGGCGGAGTGTCAGTCGACATCTACGTGACTGATCCACCGCCATCGGGAGCAAGCTCCCTCCCACATTGGGTTCTGCGTCGGGTTCGAGATTACTGAACCGTCGGCGCGCCTTCCTGTTGCATGCGCTGCAGCTCTTGGGCGTACAGAGCATCGAAGTTCACTGGAGCCAGCATCAACGCCGGGAACGAACCACGGGTGACCAGGCTGTCCAGGGTCTCGCGGGCATACGGGAACAGGATGTTCGGGCAGAACGCACCCAGGGTGTGGCTCATGGACGCTTCGTCCAGGCCCTGGATCAGGAAGATACCGGCCTGTTGCACTTCAGCGATGAAGGCCACTTCTTCGCCATTCTTGACGGTGACCGACAAGGTCAGCACGACTTCGTGGAAATCGCCTTCCAGTGCCTTTTGACGGGTGTTCAGGTCCAGGGCAACGCTTGGGGTCCATTCCTGGCGGAAGATAGCCGGGCTTTTCGGCGCTTCGAACGACAAGTCACGCACGTAGATACGCTGCAGCGAAAATTGTGGGCCTTGGGCTTCTGCTGCTTCGGTGTTCTGTTGGTCAGTCATCGCAGATCCTTCTTGATCTTGGGGTCTTTTAGGGGTTAGGAGTCAGACGAGCAGCAGCGCATCGAGTTTACCGGCGCGCTCCAGGGCAAACAGGTCGTCGCAACCACCGATGTGTTTAGCGCCGATCCAGATCTGCGGCACCGACGTGCGCCCCGCCTTCTGGGCCATTTCGGCACGCACCTGGGGTTTGCCATCGACCTTGATCTCTTCGAAGGCAACGCCCTTTTTCTCCAGCAGGGCTTTGGCCCGCATGCAGTAAGGGCACCAATCGCTGGAATATACGACGACCTGGCTCATATCACTTCACCAGCGGCAGGTTATCGGCGCGCCAGCTGCTGATGCCACCGGACAGCTTGGCGGCGGTGAAACCGGTCTTGAGCATCTCGCGGGCGTGGGTACCGGCGTGCTGGCCCTGGGCGTCGACCAGGATGATGGTCTTGGCCTTGTGCTTTTCCAGCTCGGGCAGGCGCGCGATCAGCTTGTCCTGAGGGATGTTCAGGGCACCGACGATATGGCCGGTGGCGAAATCCTTGACTGGGCGGATATCCACCACAATGGCCTCATCCTTGTTGACCAGCGCGGTCAGCTCCGACGTGCTCAGGCTGCGGCCACCACGGCTCAATTCGTGAGCGATCAGCAGCGCCAGCAGGATGACGAAGGCACCCACGAGCAGATAGTGGGCAGTGGCAAATGCAATCAGGTGATCAACCATCAAGGAGGTTCCAGGGCGTTAAAATGGCGGTAAGTATACACAGCCGTCAGGGGGGGCCAACCCCCGTAAGGCGGTGACGTGGTCGGAACTTCGCTTTAAACTGCCACTCCCTTTTCAATTGCCTTCCTTTATTACCGCCGCGAGAGGATCTATGACTACTACGCCTAAACCTTTGGTCCTGATAATTCTCGATGGCTTCGGACACAGTGAAAGCCACCACGACAACGCGGTGTACGCGGCCAAGAAGCCCGTACTCGACCGCCTGACCGCGACGGTGCCCAACGGCCTGATCTCCGGCTCGGGCATGGACGTGGGCCTGCCGGACGGCCAGATGGGCAACTCGGAAGTCGGCCACATGAACCTCGGCGCCGGGCGAGTGGTCTATCAGGACTTCACCCGCGTGACCAAATCGATCCGCGATGGCGAGTTCTTCGAGAACCCGACCCTCTGCGAAGCGGTAGATAAAGCAGTGGCCGCCGGCAAAGCCGTGCACTTCATGGGCCTGTTGTCCGACGGCGGCGTTCACAGTCACCAGGACCATCTGGTGGCAATGGCCGAGCTGGCCTTCAAGCGCGGCGCCGACAAGATCTACCTGCACGCCTTCCTCGATGGTCGCGACACCCCGCCAAAAAGCGCGCAATCCTCCATCGAGCTGCTGGACGCCACCTTCGCCGCCCTGGGCAAGGGCCGCATCGCCAGCCTGGTGGGCCGCTACTTCGCCATGGACCGCGACAACCGTTGGGACCGCGTGTCCCAGGCCTACAACCTGATCGTCGACGGCCAGGCCGAATTCCACGCAGCCACCGCCCAGGAAGGCCTGGAAGCCGCCTACGCCCGCGGCGAGAGCGATGAATTCGTCAAGGCCACCACCATCGGCGAGCCGGTCAAGGTCGAAGACGGCGACGCCGTGGTGTTCATGAACTTCCGCGCCGACCGTGCCCGCGAGCTGAGCCGTGTGTTTGTCGAAGACGGTTTCAAGGAATTCGAGCGGGCGCGCCAGCCAAAAGTCCAATACGTCGGCCTGACCCAATACGCCGCCAGCATCCCGGCCCCCGCTGCCTTTGCTGCCGGCAGCCTGGACAACGTGCTGGGCGACTACCTGGCGAAGAACGGCAAGACCCAGCTGCGTATCGCTGAAACCGAAAAATACGCCCACGTCACCTTCTTCTTCTCCGGCGGCCGTGAAGAACCGTTCCCGGGCGAAGAACGCATCCTGATCCCTTCGCCGAAAGTCGCCACCTACGACCTGCAGCCGGAAATGAGCGCGCCGGAAGTCACCGACAAGATCGTCGACGCCATCGACCACCAGCGTTACGACGTGATCGTGGTCAACTACGCCAACGGTGACATGGTCGGCCACAGCGGCAACCTGGAAGCTGCGACCAAGGCCGTGGAATGCCTGGACCTGTGCGTCGGCCGCATTGTCGAGGCCCTGGAAAAAGTCGGCGGCGAAGCGCTGATCACCGCCGACCACGGTAACTGCGAGCAGATGTCCGACGAAACCACCGGCCAGGCTCACACGGCTCACACGACCGAGCCGGTGCCGTTCATCTACGTCGGCAAGCGCAACTTCAAAGTACGCGATGGCGGCGTACTGGCGGATGTGGCGCCGACCATGCTGATGCTGATGGGGTTGGAGAAGCCGAAAGAGATGACTGGCACCTCAATCCTGGTCTGATCTAAACAACAGTGTGGGAGGGGGGCTTGCCCCCGATAGCAGTGGGTCAGCCAACACCTATTCAGCTGACACACCGCAATCGAGGGCAAGCCCCCTCCCACATTGGATCTCCGGCGTTTGGTAGATGTCTTTTTGCCATACCACCGCCACTCAGCACCTATCTTGCCTTCCAGGCCGAATTGGGCGTTTTTTTTGCAGCGCTTGGCGGGCATACTAGGCCGTCCCTTTCCCTGGTGTCGCCCGCCTCTATGCTTCGCGCCTTGATTACCCTCGCTCTTGTCTGCCTGCTCCAACCGGCGTTTGCCGACGAGCGCGCACAAACTCAACAACAGTTGGACGCTACGCGTCAGGACATTACCGAGCTGAAAAAACTGCTCGGCAAGCTCCAGGAAGAAAAATCCGGGGTGCAGAAAGACCTGCGCGGCACGGAAACCGAAATGGGCAAGCTGGAGAAGCAGGTCCAGGAGCTGCAAAAAGAACTAAAGAAGAGCGAGTCGGAACTGGAGCGACTCGACGCTGAGAAAAAAAAACTCCAGAGCGCACGCGTTGAACAGCAACGCTTGATCGCGATCCAGGCCCGCGCCGCCTACCAGAGCGGCCGCCAGGAATACCTCAAGCTGCTGCTCAACCAGCAGAACCCGGAGAAATTCGCGCGCACCCTGACCTACTACGACTACCTGAGCAAGGCCCGCCTGGAGCAATTGAAAAGCTTCAACGAGACCCTGCGCCAGTTGGCCAACGTCGAACAGGAAATCGCCAACCAGCAGTCGCAGCTGGAGGACCAGAAAGCCAGCCTCAACGCCCAGCGCGACGAGCTGGACAAGGTCCGCAAGGAGCGCCAGCTGGCCCTGGCCAAGCTCAATGACGACGTGAAGGCCCGCGACGCCAAGCTGCAGGCCCGCGAGCAGGACCAGGCCGACCTGGCCAAAGTGCTCAAGACCATCGAAGAAACCCTGGCACGCCAGGCACGCGAGGCCGAAGAAGCGCGACAGAAAGCGCTGATCGCCCAGCAGGAAGCGGAAAAAAAGCGCCAGCGTGAGGCCGAACTAGCAGCCACCAGCGATGCCCCGGCGCCGCGCAAACCGGCACATGCCGCCCCTGGCCCGCTGGTTTCCAGTGCCGGCGAGTCGTTCGGCGGGCCTTTTGCTTCAGCCCGCGGCAAACTTCCATGGCCGGTTGATGGTCGACTGCTGGCACGCTTTGGGGAAACCCGGGGCGATGATACCCGCGCCAAGTGGGACGGAGTGATGATCAGCGCCTCTGCCGGCAGCCAGGTCCACGCCGTACATGGCGGGCGCGTGGTGTTTGCCGATTGGCTCCGGGGCGCCGGCTTGCTGGTGATTCTCGACCACGGTAATGGCTATTTAAGCCTTTATGGCCACAATCAGACGTTACTCAAGTCGGCAGGTGATGTTGTAAAAGCCGGTGAATCCATCTCCACTGTCGGTAACAGTGGTGGCCAGGACACCCCGGCGCTGTACTTCGCTATTCGTCAGCAGGGTCGCCCGAGCGATCCCGCACAATGGTGCCGGTCCCAAGGATAGGGTCGCATCTACATTAGGAGTTCGTTCGACATGCTGCATTTGTCCCGCCTCACTTCGCTGGCCCTGACGATCGCCCTGGTCATCGGCGCGCCTCTGGCTTTTGCCGACCAGGCCGCCCCGGCTGCACCCGCCGCCACGGCCGCGACCACCAAGGCGCCATTGCCGCTGGACGAGCTGCGCACCTTTGCCGAGGTCATGGACCGGATCAAGGCCGCCTATGTCGAACCTGTAGACGACAAGACCCTGCTGGAGAATGCCATCAAGGGCATGCTCAGCAACCTTGATCCGCACTCCGCCTACCTGGGTCCGGAAGATTTTGCCGAGCTGCAGGAAAGCACCAGCGGTGAATTCGGCGGCCTGGGCATTGAAGTCGGCGCCGAAGACGGCAATATCAAGGTGGTCTCGCCCATCGATGACACCCCGGCGTCCAAGGCCGGCATCCAGGCCGGTGACTTTATCGTCAAGATCAACGGCCAGCCGACCCGCGGCCAGACCATGACCGAAGCCGTCGACAAGATGCGCGGCAAGATCGGCCAGAAAATCACCCTGACCCTGGTGCGCGACGGCGGCAACCCGTTTGACGTGACGCTCACCCGCGCGACCATCGTGGTCAAGAGCGTGAAGAGCCAGCTGCTGGAGTCGGGCTACGGTTACATCCGCATCACCCAGTTCCAGGTCAAGACCGGCGACGAAGTGGCCAAGGCCCTGGCCAAGCTGCGCAAGGACAACGGCAAGAAACTCAGCGGCATCGTGCTCGACCTGCGCAACAACCCGGGCGGCGTGCTGCAGTCGGCGGTGGAAGTGGTCGACCACTTCATCACCAAGGGCCTGATCGTCTACACCAAGGGCCGTATCGCCAACTCCGAGCTGCGCTTCTCGGCCACCGGCAACGACCTCAGCGAGAACGTGCCATTGGCCGTGCTGATCAACGGCGGCAGCGCCTCGGCCTCGGAAATCGTCGCCGGCGCCCTGCAAGACCAGAAGCGCGGCGTGCTGATGGGCACCACCAGCTTCGGCAAAGGCTCGGTACAAACCGTGCTGCCGCTGAACAACGATCGCGCCCTGAAGATCACCACCGCGCTGTACTACACGCCGAACGGCCGCTCGATCCAGGCCCAGGGCATCGTGCCGGACATCGAAGTGCGCAAGGCCAAGATCACCAACGAAATCGACAGCGAGTACTACAAGGAAGCCGACCTGCAAGGTCACCTGGGCAATGGCAACGGCGGTGCCGACCAGCCAACCGGCAGCAGCAAGAAAGCCAAGCCGATGCCGCAGGACGATGACTACCAGTTGGCCCAGGCGCTGAGCCTGCTCAAGGGCCTGAGCATTACGCGCAGCCGTTGATATGCGTGTTGCCCTGATCATCGCTGTGCTGTGCAGCCTGGCAGGGGTCGCGCAAGCGACTCCTGCCGGCGAATCCCACAAAGCCTACCTGACCCTTATCATCGACGACTTGGGGCAAAACCTGCCCCGGGATCGTCGCGTGCTGGCCCTGCCTGGGCCAGTGACCACGGCGATCATGCCCGACACGCCCCACGCCGCCGAATTCGCCCGCGAAGCGCACAAGGCCGGCAAGATCGTGATCCTGCACATGCCCATGGACCCCGCCACCGGCCCGTTCGCCTGGCACCCTGAACTCTCCCTCGAAGAACTTGGCCAACGCCTGGACGCCGCCTTCAAGGCCGTGCCCTACACCGCCGGCATCAATAACCATATGGGCAGTCGCATGACCGCCCAGCCGGCCGCCATGGCCTGGCTGATGGCGGAACTGCAGCGGCGCAACAAATTCTTCGTCGACAGCCGCACCAGCGCACAGACCGTGGCCGCCGCCGAGGCGCAGAAGATCGGCCTGGCCCATGTCTCGCGGGATGTATTCCTCGATGATGAGCGCACCGAAGCGGCGATTGCCACGCAGCTGCAAACCGCGATCAAGCTGGCGCATAAACAGGGTTCGGCGGTGATGATCGGCCACCCCTATCCGCAGACGCTGGCGGTGCTCGAGCGCGAATTGCCCAAGCTCCAGGCCCAGGGTATCGAGTGGATTGATATCAAGCTGATGATCAGTGTGCGCAGCAATCAAGCCATGGCGGGGCACGGCAAGAACGGCGTCTACCGCTACAAATAGTCCGCCATGATCTGTTCCACCCGCCCTTCAGAGCGCAACTGATCCAACGCTGCCTGCAGCCTGGCCACCGTCTCATCCGGCACATCCTTGTTCAGCGCCAAGTACAACTGGGCACTGTTGAACCGCAGCACAGTCTTGAGCCCGGTCACACCGACCTGGCGCGCCAGGTAACGTCCGGCCGGGTCGCCGGTGGCCCACAGGTCGATCTGGCCATCCACGAGCTTTTGCGCGTTGTCCTGGTCACGCAACACCACCACCGGGTTAAGGCCCTGCTTCTCCAGGGTCTCGGCGATGGCATCGCCTTTATAGGCGCCGATCCTGTAGCGGCGCGCGTGCTCCAGGTCGTCGAGCTGGATCTTGCTGTCGGCCTTGGCCAGCAGCACCCAGTCGTCCGGGCCAATGGGGCCGACCCACTTGAACAGCGCTTCACGATCCGGCAGGCGCGCCATCACAAACACGCCATAGCCGGGTTTCTCCAGGGCGAGCTTGTAGATTCGCTCCCAGGGAAAACGCAGGGTGAGATTGTAGGAAATGCCGGCACGCTTGAAGGTTTCGCGCACGATGTCCACGGCGATGCCTTCGATGTTCTCGTCCCGGGCGAAGTTCTTGCCGTTCTTGGCCATGTTGTAGGGCGGGAAATTTTCCGTCAGCAACACCAGGGAGGCGTCGGACGGCTCTTCGGCGTGGGCCGCACTCACCATGAAGATGGAGGCGCTGGCGAGGGCAAGCAGCAGGGTCTTGAACATGAAGGCTACCGGAATCCATGGCAAGCGCAGAGAGTGCCGCGCGCCTGCCATGGTGTCCAGCAACGTTTAGCGAACCACGATACCGCGCGCCGCCATGTAGGCCTTGGCCTCGGGAACGGTGTATTCGCCAAAGTGAAAAATACTCGCCGCCAGCACCGCGCTGGCATGGCCTTCGATCACGCCGTCAGCCAGGTGTTGCAGGTTACCGACACCGCCGGAGGCGATCACCGGAATACCCAGCGCATCGCTGATGGCGCGGGTCACGCCCAGGTCGAAGCCGTTCTTCATGCCGTCCTGGTCCATGCTGGTCAGCAGGATTTCCCCGGCGCCCAGGCCTTCCATCTTCATCGCCCACTCCACCGCGTCCAGGCCGGTCGGCTTGCGACCGCCATGGGTGAAAATCTCCCAGCGCGGGGTTTCGCCCGGGCCGGAGACTTTCTTGGCGTCGATGGCGACCACGATGCATTGCGAGCCGAAGTGCTGCGCGGCTTCGCCGACGAACTCCGGGTTGAACACCGCAGCAGTGTTGATCGAGACCTTGTCCGCACCGGCATTGAGCAGGTTGCGGATGTCCTGCACGGTGCGCACGCCACCGCCCACGGTCAGCGGGATAAACACCTGGCTGGCCATGCGCTCGACGGTATGCAGCGTGGTGTCGCGGCCGTCGACGCTGGCGGTGATGTCGAGAAAGGTGATCTCGTCGGCACCCTGCTCATCGTAGCGACGGGCGATTTCCACCGGGTCGCCGGCGTCACGGATGTTCTCGAACTTGACGCCCTTGACCACGCGACCGTTGTCGACGTCCAGGCAAGGGATGATGCGTTTGGCCAGCGCCATGGTCAGTCCTCAGCCGTTGTAGGCATCGCAGTAAGCCTGGGCTTCGGCGACGTCCAGGGTACCTTCGTAGATCGCGCGGCCGGTGATGGCGCCGATGATGCCGGGGGCCTTGGCGTCCAGCAGCGACTTGATGTCGCCCAGGTTGTGAATGCCGCCGGAAGCGATCACCGGAATCTTCGTCGCCGCCGCCAGCGCCGCGGTGAACGGCACGTTGCAGCCCTGCATCATGCCGTCTTTGGCGATGTCGGTATAAACGATGGCGGACACGCCGTCGGCTTCGAACTGCCTGGCCAGGTCGATGACTTGCACGGTGCTGATTTCAGCCCAGCCGTCGGTGGCGACGAAACCATCTTTAGCGTCCAGGCCCACGATCACTTTGCCCGGGAACGCGCGGCAGGCTTCGGCGACGAAGGCCGGGTCTTTCACGGCCTTGGTGCCGATGATCACGTAGCTCACGCCAGCCTTGACGTAATGCTCGATGGTTTCCAGGGAGCGGATACCGCCGCCGATCTGGATCGGCAGGTTCGGGTAGCGCCTGGCGATCGCGGTGACCACCTCGCCGTTGACCGGCTGGCCTTCGAAGGCGCCGTTCAAGTCCACCAGATGCAGACGCCGGCAGCCCCCTTCCACCCATTTGGCAGCCATGCTCACCGGATCATCGGAGAACACGGTGGAATCTTCCATACGGCCTTGGCGCAGACGGACGCAGGCGCCGTCCTTGAGATCGATAGCGGGGATAATCAGCATCTGGCAAACCTTATTCGATATTCAGCAATGCTTGGGAAATCAGGGTTTCTCAAGCGACCACAGGTCGCTTTCGATGCTTTCGAACCTTTCTTTAAGGAGCGTCTGCGTATCGAAAATCGCCCTGTTGTAATAGTGCGGAGCCACTTCGGTGGTGAACAGCTCAAGAATCTCGGCGACCTCGAACGAGCCCAGCTTGAGCTCGAAGCGGTCTTCCATGAAGCGCTTGATCTTGAGGGTAGCCTCACTTTCCTGCTCCGGCGTGAGGGTCAAGATCGGCAGCTTCGGCTTCCTGGCCATTTACCAGCGCCCATCCCAGGCGGCGAAGTTCTGCAGCAATTGCAGGCCATGGGTATGGCTCTTCTCCGGGTGGAACTGCACGGCAAAACGCGAACCTTCGGCCAACGCTGCGGCGAAGTCGACGCCGTAGTGCCCACCACCCACCACCTGGCGCGGTTTACCGGCGGCGATGTAGTAGCTGTGCACGAAGTAGAAGCGCGCCATGTCCGGGATGTCGTGCCACAGCGGGTGATCCACCGCCTGGCTGACTTCGTTCCAGCCCATGTGCGGGACTTTCAGGTGGGCGCCGTCTTCGTGCAGGTCCTTGCCGAAGAACTTCACCTGGCCGGGGAACAGGCCGATGCAGTCGACGCCGTCGTTCTCTTCACTGCGATCGAGCAAGGCTTGCATGCCCACGCAGATGCCGAGGAACGGACGATCCTGGCTGACTTCGCGCACCAGGCTGTCAAAGCCCAGGCGACGGATCTCCGCCATGCAATCGCGGATCGCCCCCACACCGGGGAACACCACGCGGTCGGCTTCGCGAATCACGCTGGCATCGCTGGTGATCAGCACCTTGCCGGCCCCTACGTGTTCGAGGGCCTTGGCCACCGAATGCAGGTTGCCCATGCCGTAATCGATAACCGCGACCGTCTGCATTACAGGACGCCCTTGGTCGAGGGCATCTGCCCGGCCATGCGCTCATCCAGCTCCACGGCCATGCGCAGCGCGCGGCCGAAAGCCTTGAACACGGTTTCGATCTGGTGGTGGGTGTTGGTGCCGCGCAGGTTGTCGATGTGCAGGCTGACCAGTGCGTGGTTGACGAAGCCCTGGAAAAATTCCTGGAACAGGTCGACGTCAAAGCCGCCCACGGTGGCGCGGGTGTACGGCACGTGCATCTGCAGGCCTGGGCGGCCGGAGAAGTCGATGACCACACGCGACAGCGCTTCGTCCAGCGGGACATAGGCGTGACCGTAGCGACGGATGCCTTTTTTGTCGCCGATGGCCTTGGCAAACGCCTGGCCGAGGGTGATGCCTACGTCTTCCACCGTGTGGTGGTCGTCGATATGCAGGTCGCCCTTGCTGACGATATCCAGGTCGATCAGCCCGTGACGGGCGATCTGGTCCAGCATGTGCTCAAGAAAAGGTACACCGATATCAAATCGGGCCTTTCCGGTGCCATCCAGGTTGATCGAGGCTTTGATCTGGGTTTCCAGAGTGTCGCGCTCGACGGACGCCTTACGTTCGGCCATCACCAACTCCGCAAAATCATTGGGCGAAAAAGGCAGCCATTATAGGGGCGCGGGCGCTAAACAGAAACATCGAAGGGGATAAGACTGACGAGTTGAGGCGGGGAATGTCGGGATAGACATGTATACACAAGCGGGCGCTCCAGGATGGTGCGCCCGCTTGTATTCAACTTAGTGGAACAGTACCGCCGTCTTCTGCAGGGTCACCCACACACCCCATGCCAACGGAATACCCACCACCAGCCAGGCCGCGATCGCCAATGGCACGGTGCCGGGCGCCGCTTTCCACTCCAGGGAAGTGCTGGCATCAGCCCCTTTGTCATGGCCCAGCGCCTGTTCGGCGGCAAGTTCTGCATCGGTCATGAAGTACTTGTCGGCCACCGGGCGGACCAGCATGTTGCAGATAAAGCCCAGCACCAGCAGGCCGGCGAGGATGTACAAGGTGATGTCATAGGCCGCAGCGCGTTCAACGCCGATGCTCAGTTGATACTCACGCAGGTAGTTCACCAGCACCGGGCCCAGCACGCCCGCCGCTGCCCAGGCGGTCAGCAGGCGACCGTGGATCGCGCCGACCATCTGGGTACCGAACAGGTCGGCCAGGTAGGCCGGGACCGTCGCAAAGCCACCGCCGTACATCGACAGGATGATGCAGAACGCCGCCACGAACAGCGCCACGTTGCCCAGGTGCCCCAGGTTCGGGATCAGCGCATACAGGGCAAAGCCCAGGGCGAAGAACACGAAGTAGGTGTTTTTACGCCCCAGGTAGTCGGAGAACGACGCCCAGAAGAACCGACCACCGATGTTGAACAGGCTCAGCAGGCCGGTGAAGCCCGCAGCGATGGCGGCAATCGACGCCAATTGCCCGGCGTCCAGTTGGCCAAACGGCACATCGACACCCAGCAACTTGCCACCGAACACTTCCTGCAGCAGCGGCGAAGCCATGCCGAGGATGCCGATACCGGCCGACACGTTCAGGCACAGCACCAGCCATACCAGACGGAATTGCGGGGTTTTCCACGCCACATTCACGTGCACGTGACGGTGGGTGATCATCGCGTTACTGGCTTTTTTCGCCGGTGCGGTCCAGCCCTCAGGCTTCCAGCCAGTGGGTGGAACGCGGTAGGACAGCGCGCCGCCGATCATGAACACGAAGTAGATCGCAGCCATGACCAGGAAACTCTGCCATACGCCTACGCTGGTCGGCGAAGCAAAGTGCCCCATCAGCGCAGCAGCCAGCGGGGCGCCCACCATTGCGCCGCCGCCGAAGCCCATGATCGCCATGCCGGTGGCCATGCCGCGCTTGTCCGGGAACCACTTGATCAGGGTCGATACGGGCGAGATATAGCCCAGGCCCAGGCCGATACCGCCAATGACCCCGGAGCCGATCCACATCAGCCAGATCTGGTGGGTATAGATACCCAGCGCCGAGATCAGCAGGCCGCCGCACCAGCACAACGCCGACACAACACCGGCCTTGCGCGGCCCGGCATGTTCCAGCCAGCCACCCCAGATCGCTGCCGAGCAGCCCAGGAAGATGAAGAACAGGGTGTAGATCCAGCCCAGCATGGAGATGGGCCAGTCGCATTGGGATGAGAAGACCTGGGCGATGAAGCTCATGTCCGGTGCACAGGCGACAGGCTTGGTGATACCCAGCGCCTTGGACAACGGCAACCAGAACACCGAGAAGCCGTAGGCCATGCCGATGCACAGGTGGATGGCCAGGGCGGCCGGTGGAACCAGCCAGCGGTTGAAGCCGGGCTTGGCGATAATGCGCTCCTTGGACAGGAACGCAGGCTGTGGGGCGGTAGTGCCCGCCACAGTGCTGCTGCTCATTGATGTATCCCCCAGTTATTAGTATGCGTTCGTCAGGCGCTCTCTCCCTCGGCCTTGCACGCAAAGCGTGGCCGTTTTTGTAGAGTGAAGCTCCATTTTGGCGCGACGATAAGTCGCAGAAGGCGAACGAACGGCTGAAGATTAGCATTAGCGAGTGACAGAAAAACCAAAATGACATCATCTTTTTGCGATTTTTCGGTTTTATTGGCGTCAAAAACCCGTTTTCACCCCTATGGATACAATGTAACGATCGGTGACCTGACGCAGGCCGTCGGGCGTTATACTCTGCGGCTAAATTTTGAAATCGACATACAAGGACTCGCCCATGAAAGCGTTCGGCAAAATCCTGGGTCTGGTACTTCTCGGGCTGTTGCTGATCATTGTGGCTCTGGGCTTTGCCCTGACCCATCTCTTCGATCCCAACGACTATAAAGACGAGATTCGCCAGATTGCCCGCGACAAGGCCCACATCGAGCTGACGCTCAATGGCGATATCGGCTGGAGCCTGTTCCCCTGGCTCGGCCTTGAACTGCACGAAGCCAGCGTGGCGACCCTGACCACGCCGACCCAACCCTTCGCCGACCTGCAAATGCTTGGCCTGTCGGTGCGCGTCCTGCCGCTGCTGCGTCGCGAGGTGCAGATGAGCGATGTGCGGGTCGAAGGCCTGAACCTGCGCCTCAACCGCGACAAGCAGGGCCATGGCAACTGGGAAGACATCGGCAAGAACGCGCCGGTGGCAACTGCCGGAACCCCCGCGCCAGCGCAAGCGCCTGCCGAGCCCGAAGCAGAAAAACCGTCCAAGCCGATCCGCCTGGATATCGACAGCCTGACGGTCAACAACGCCCGCGTCGAATACAACGATGAACAGACCGGCAAGCAATTCAGCGCCGAAAGTATCCAGCTGAGCACCGGCGCCGTGCACGAAGGTGCGAGTATCCCGGTGAAACTCACCGCCTTCTTCGGCAGCAATCAGCCGGTGATGCGCGTCAAGACCGAGCTCAACGGCAACCTGCGTATCGAGCGCGCGCTCAAGCGTTACCAGTTCGAAGACATGAAAGTCACCGGCGAAGCCACTGGCGAGCCGCTGCAAGGCAAGACCGTGACCTTCTCCACCCAGGGCCAGCTACTGGTGGACCAGGCGGCCAATATCGCCGAATGGACCAACCTGAAGCTCGCGGCCAACCAGTTGCGCGCCCTGGGCGAGCTGAAGGTCAACGACCTGGACAAGACCCCGCAGCTCAGCGGCGCGCTGTCCATCGCCCAGTTTGACCTGGCCAAGTTCCTCGACAGCGTCGGCAACCCGCTGCCGCCCATGGCCGAGGGCAGCCTGAGCAAGGTCGAGCTGGTCAGCCGCCTCAAGGGCACGCCGACCAGCCTGGCGCTGGAAGACCTGAACCTGAAACTCGATGGCAGCACCTTTACCGGTCGTATCGCCGTGGACGACTTTGCCAAGCAGGCGCTGCGCGTGCAGCTCAAGGGCGATACCTTCAACGTCGACAACTACCTGCCGGCCAAGTCCGAATCCGCCAAGGGCGCGACCGCCGCCCGCCAGGCCGAAGTGCAGAACAGCGAAGCCGGCGCCATGGCGGCCGGGGGCACCACGCCACTGCCGGAAGCACCGACCAAAGGCGCCTGGAGCACGGACAAACTGCTGCCATTGGCCCACCTGCGCAAGCTGGATGTGAATGCCGACCTCGCCTTCGGCCAACTGACCCTGAGTAAATTGCCGATCCAGAATGCCGTGCTGAAAGCGTCCGGCGTCGACGGCCAACTCAAGCTCGACACTCTGAGCGGCGGGCTCTACAACGGCACCTTCCAGGCCAATGGCAGCCTGGACGTGCGCCAGGACATTCCGCTGCTGGCCCTGCAAAGCCGGATCAGGCAGGTGCCGGTCGAACGCATCCTGCAGGCCCAGGGGCAAACGCCGCCGGTGAAAGGCCAGGTCACCCTCGACAGCAACCTCAGCGGCCGCGGCAACAGCCAGAAAGCCCTGATCGACAGCCTCAACGGTACCGCCAGCTTTGTGATCAACAACGGCGTGCTGCTCAACGCCAACCTCGAGCAGCAACTGTGCACCGGTATCGCCCTGCTCAACCGCAAGACCTTGAGCGGCGAACAACGCGGCAAGGACACACCGTTCCAGGAGTTGAAGGGCAACCTGACCTTCCGTAACGGCGTCGCCAACAACCCCGACCTGAAAGTGCGCATCCCCGGGCTGGCGGTCAATGGCAACGGTGACGTCGACCTGCGCGTACTGGGCATGGATTACCGCGTCGGCATCATCGTCGAAGGCGACCAGCGCGAAGTACCGGACCCGGCCTGCGAAGTCGGCGCCAACTTCCAGGGCATCGAAGTGCCGCTGCGCTGCCGTGGCCCGCTGGAGCTCGGCGCCAAGGCCTGCCGCCTGGACAAGGACGGCCTGAGCCAGGTCGCGATCAAGGCGGCCGGCAACAAGCTCAGCGAGAAGCTGGAAGAGAAGCTCGACAAGGTCAATCCGCAGCTCAAAGATGCTTTGAAAGGCCTGTTCAAACGATGAAAAACGAGCAGTTTTCAACGGCGGTGCTGGACTGGTACGACCGCCACGGCCGCCATGACCTGCCCTGGCAGCAGGGCATCACGCCTTACCGGGTGTGGGTTTCGGAGATCATGCTGCAGCAGACCCAGGTCAGCACGGTGCTCAATTACTTCGACCGCTTCATGGCCTCCCTGCCAACGGTCGAAGCCCTGGCCGCCGCGCCGGAAGACGAAGTGCTGCACCTGTGGACCGGCCTGGGTTATTACACTCGGGCGCGCAACCTGCAAAAGACCGCGAAAATCATCGTGGCCGAGTACGGCGGCGAGTTTCCCAGGGATGTGGAAAAACTCACCGAGTTGCCCGGTATCGGCCTGTCCACCGCCGGCGCGATTGCCAGCCTGAGCATGGGCCTGCGCGCGCCGATCCTCGACGGCAACGTCAAACGCGTGCTGGCGCGCTTCACCGCACAAGAGGGCTACCCCGGCGAGCCCAAGGTGGCCAAGCAGCTGTGGGCCACCGCGGAGCGCTTCACACCCCATGACCGTGTCAACGCCTACACCCAGGCGATGATGGACATGGGCGCCACCCTCTGCACCCGCAGCAAGCCCAGTTGCCTGCTGTGCCCGCTGGAAAAAGGCTGCGAAGCCCACCTGCTCGGCCTGGAGACACGCTACCCGATCCCCAAGCCGCGCAAGAGCATCCCGCAGAAGCGCACGCTGATGCCGATGCTGGCCAATGCCGAAGGCGCTATCCTGCTTTACCGTCGCCCTTCCACCGGCCTGTGGGGCGGCTTGTGGAGCCTGCCCGAACTGGACGACCTGCAAGACCTCGAACACCTGGCCAACCAGCACGCACTCGAACTGGGCAAGCATCAGGCACTGCCGGGGCTGATCCACACCTTCAGCCACTTCCAACTGGCCATCGAACCCTGGCTGGTCCAGGTCGAGGAATCCGCCCATCACGTGGCCGAGGCCGACTGGCTCTGGTATAACCTCGCCACCCCGCCGCGCCTGGGCCTTGCCGCCCCGGTAAAGAAACTGCTGAAACGCGCGGCCGATGTATTGAACGCAGGAGAGTCGTCATGACCCGCACCGTAATGTGCCGCAAGTACAACGAAGAATTGCCAGGCCTGGAACGCCCTCCGTACCCAGGTGCGAAGGGCCAGGACATTTTCGATCATATCTCCGCCCAGGCATGGGGCGACTGGCTGAAACACCAGACGCTGCTGATCAATGAAAAACGCCTGAACATGATGAACGCCGAAGACCGTAAATACCTGTCAGGCGAAATGGACAAGTTCTTTTCCGGCGAGGATTACGCCAAGGCTGACGGCTACGTGCCGCCTGCTCAATAATTGATCAAAAATCGGGGTCGGCACGTAAGCGACGGTAATAATTAAATATTTTTTGAAAACTTGCTTGACGACCCCCTGAAAAACCCGTTTAATGCGCCCCGTTGCCCAGATAGCTCAGTCGGTAGAGCAGGGGATTGAAAATCCCCGTGTCGGCGGTTCGATTCCGTCTCTGGGCACCACTAATTAGTTTCAGGTGGTGCAAAAACCACCCGAAAGCCCACAAGAAGCCCGCCCAGTGCGGGTTTTTTGTTGTCCGGGATTTATAGATGGCGCCTGGGGCGATCGAGCATCGCCCCAGGGGATTTCAGCTAGCTGCGATCCGACATCAATGTGAACACTGCCACCCGCTCCTGATCGGATATCTCAAAGCCGCGCTCTTCCACCCGATCCAGCCAGCCCTGGGCTGACAGCTGCTCGCCAAAGCGTACCAGGCGCCCGTAACGCTCGAAGACCGCCCTCAACACATTGATCATCGCCGGATAGCTGCAACCGCCATCAAAGCCAATGCTCAGCCTTCCGATTCGCGAGCGCTCAATTACGTAGCCACTGACGGGCCGCTTAAAGTCCTTTTTCGTCATATCCCTGTGCTTCCAATACGGCAAGTTCAAAAAACGGCACAGCCAATTTGACCGACCGGTCACTCGATCGGCAAACATACAGCAAGGTGCCAGGTCACTTCAGCAAAAACACCATCAGCGGGTTGTCGTTCAATCGCCCCTCTAGGCTCGGCTGCAGGCGATCCAGGGGCGTTCCCGGCAACAGCGCCGTTTCCTTGCGTGCCACGATCACCCAGGCAGGACGAGGCAAAGCATCCAGCCGTCCAACCTCGTTACCCGCGATAAACACGGGCTGCTCGTCGTGGTCCAGGTTCATCATGTAGCGCACGGCCCAGGTATCACGCCCCAGATTGAGAAACACCAAGGTACCCGGCTGCTTCACGCGAAGCGCCTCCACCTGCCCCACGAATCTCCGGGTATCGAACTGCAAATCCTTGGCCGGCTCCACGACAGCCACCAACACCAGCCATTGCGCCGCCAATGCAACGAGGCTGAGCCACACCAGTCGCTGCGGCCGTCGCCAGACACCCAGCGCCGCCACTTGCAGCACCAACAGGACAGCAATCAGTAGCGGCAACGAAACGTTAGGCCAGTAACCGTGCTTCTGCCACCCATGCCGACAGACAAACACGGCAACCACGCACAGCGCCGGCAGCGCCGCGACAAGCCACTCATAGCCCCTGCGCACGCCCGAGAGCCAGCCTTGCGCCTGAAGCAGCCCATAGGCCGCGACAGCCGCAAACATCGGCACCATGGGCAGGATGTAATAGGCACGCTTGAAATGCGGCACCGACAAGCCAAGCAGGATCATCAACCCACAGGCACCGAGCCGCACCACCAATTGCACCGGATCATCAAACCGCTCCGCCCAACGATGACGCAGCGCAACCAATGTGACCAACGCCAGCGGCACCACGGGGAAGTAACGGTACAGGCTCAGCTGGAAGTAGAAATAGAACGGCTCGCCGCTTTCATCAAGGCGCCCGCCCACTTGCATCTTGAACACTTCATCGGCAAACCCATCGCCGCCGCTGATGCGCGCCAGCTTCACCAACAGCCACCAACAGGCCGCCAGCAACACCAGGCCGACGATGCCGTGGATCAACACCTGCCTGACCCGCGCTCCAGGACTGCCCAGCGCCCAATACACGCACACCACGCCGCAGACTTCGATCAAGCCCAGCGGGCCGCGTATCGCGAAACCCAGGATGAACAGCGGGAACACCGCAAGTTGCCTGAGCCGTGAGCCCAGGCGCTCACCACTGTGCAGCAGGTAGAAACTGCCGACACACAGCAACGCCACCATCTGGTCCAGGCATACCGAGCGGGACTTCTCGAGCAATTGGGTGGTGAGCAACGTCAGCAGCACCGTGAGCAACGCCCACGGGCGACTCGCCGGGACCAGCAAGCGATAGATCAAGGCTACGACCCCGGCGGATGCAAGGGCAGTGGGCAGCACATTGGCCAAGTGGTTGGGCGCACCGAACAGCCGGGCAAATACGTAACTGAAGAAGGTCGCGGTACCAGGGTAGTCCGCATAAGGCTGCCCATAGGTGGTGGGGAAAAGACTCGCGCCATGGCGAAACATTTCCTGCAGGAACAGCGCCCAGCGCCCGTCAAAGCCCTGGGGCTGCTGGTCCCAGATACCCAGCGTGAACAGCAACAGCGCGAACAGGAAAATGCCCAGGGACTCCAGGCGGAAACGGTTGCAGTGATCCATGGGTTGGCCTGTCAGGTAGGGAACGCCGACCTAGGGTGCCGAACGTATCCCTAATAGCACCTGAACAAACCTGAACATTCACGTTTCACCGACGTGCAGGCCACACCAGCCTCGGGATCAGGCGCACGTAGATCAACTCGCCCACCAATTCGACCAGGGTTTGCAGGATCACCGCCGTCGCCGCCACGCCGCGCACGTCTTCTGGCAACGCCAGGGCCAGCGGCAACACCACCAATGAGTTACGCGTCGATGCGCTGAACGTCACCGCCCGCGCCGTCGCCGCCGGCAGCGCGAACAGCCTCGCAGCCAACGCCCCGATCACCGGCGCCAGCAACAGGAACGCCACGTACACCGGGATCACCGGCAGCAACAGGTTAATGTCACGCACCACCGAAGTGATTTGCGAACCGATCACCACCACCAACACCAGCGCCATCGCCGGCACCGGCAACCACGCCCAGGCGTCGCTCCACGCACTGACGCCCGATGAGCGCCGCGCCAGGAATGTGGTGATCACCGCCAGCCCCATGGGCAGCACGATCAACAACAGGAACGCCTCGATAAACGGCCCCGCCTGCACCACCACCCCGGACTGCGCCCCCAGCATCAACCCCAGGTACACCGGCAACAGCAGCAACTGCAGCAACAACAGCACCGGCGTCGCCGCCAGCATCAAGCGCGAGTCGCCTTTACCGATATGGGTAAACACCACCACATAGTCGACACACGGCGTCAGCAACACCAGCAATGCGCCCACCAGCAACGCAGGGCGCTCCACCAGGCCACGGGTCAAGGCCCAGACCAGCAACGGCACGAGGATGAAATTGGCCAGCAGCAGCGCCGACAGAAAGCGCTTGTGGCCCAAGCCCTGGCGCAGGTCCAGAAAAGGAATTTGCAGGAACATCGCATACATCAACACCGCGATGGCGGGCGTGACCAGCGCGCCAAGGCCCTGGGCCAACGAAGGCGCGAACACACCGAAAGCGGCAGCCAGGAGGACAGCGGCGAAGTAGACGGGGATCTGGTGGTGTTCGAGGGTGTCGCGGGTCATGAAAACGCTCTGGTGGATCGCAGAGGTGCAAGCCTATGCGTCTACTGGCGCGAGGTCGAGTGCAGCGGGCCGGTCGCCTCTGAAGGATATTCTTGGCGTGTATGCAATACGGTCAGGATCTCGACCTGTTCCATAACGCGATAGACGACCAGATAGTTTGGATGAACAACCATTTCACGAGTGCCGGACAAGCGCCCTTGCCTGAATCCGTATGGCATTGACGACAAACCCTCAGCGGCCTCCACAATCGTACGGTGCAACGAAGCGGCGGAAGCGGCATTGTACTGCTCGATGTAATCAATAATTTCGGTCAAGGCGACGATAGCCTCAGGTCGCCATTTAACGAGCAGCACGACGAGCCTTGCGCCTCTCTTCCAGCATCCTCTCGACTTCGGCCATTGCCTCATCATGTGGAATGCTTGGGCGAGGATCATCAATGGAAGCCTGTACCTTGGCACGAAACCAACGGTCGTAGCTGGCAGCCTGCTCTTCAGTTTCAAACTCTGAAACGATGGGAGAACGTGGGATGCTCATGGAGACCTCCGGAATAGGTGCCTGCCAGTCTAATCTGTCCATGGTTTGCTGTCGTTTCTCTCGGATGTATGGCTTTCGCCGGGGCTCTGCACGCTTTGCGAGCGCCAAAGGTTAATGACCCAATCAAAGGGCAGACAAGTGCTGGCAAACTGGCTAACTGTTACTAAAAAATAATAATCCAGGCAGGGGCTTCGAAACGATGAATTTGAATGACGCCTCTTCAGTAGTAAAAATTGCAACTACACCCAGAAATAGCCAAAGCGAATCCTTCAAGGAATCCGCCGCAGACGGCCATCCCCTCGGCGGCTTCACCTGGCGCCACCCGCGCACCGACCGCGAACGCCCGGTCGTCATCATCAACGCCGCCACCTCCGTGCGTTGCCGCCACTACTCACGTTTCGCCGACTACCTGTTCGCCAACGGCTTTGACGTGATCACCTACGACTATCGCGGCATCGGCGAGTCCCGCAGCGGTTCGTTGCGTGGGTTCAAGGCGTCGTGGTCGGATTGGGGTACGCTGGATTTCGAAGCGATCCTGCTGCGGGCACAGCGGGAGTTTCCAGGCCAGCCGATTGATGTGGTCGGCCACAGTTTTGGTGGCTGTGCGGCAGGGCTGGGCGCATCCGGCGCGGTGATCCGGCGAATCGTGACCGTGGGCGCGCAGTTCGCCTACTGGCGCGATTACGCCGCCGCCGGGCGCTGGGAGATGTTTGCCAAATGGCATGTGGTCATGCCGGTGGTCACGGCATTCTGCGGGTATTTCCCCGGCAAGCGCCTGGGTTGGCTGGAGGATACGCCGGCAGGCGTGGTGCGCGACTGGAGCACGCCAACGCCCAGGTATGAGACGCGGCCCAGCGGGCGGGCCCTGGCGGACTTGCCATTCAGTCGCGTAAAGGCGCAGGTGCTGGCGATCAGCATCACCGATGACCCCTTCGGCACTGTGGCGGCGATTGAGCGGTTGCTGGGTTACTTCGACGGCAGCGAGCGCACCCATCTGCGCATCGCCCCGGAAGACATCGGCGAAAAACAGGTCGGACATTTCGCGTTCTTTCGCAGGGAGTATCAGGATCGATTGTGGCCGATTGCACTGGCCTGGCTGCAACACGGTCAATTAACGGCGGATACCCTTGGGATTTCCCTCAACCTGCGCTTCAATACCCCACCCAGATCCTGACCCAAGGACGTGAGCCCATGGCCTCGCCGAACAAGCAGCAAAAACGTGCCCACCGGGCCAAGGCCAAGGCCAAGCAGAACCGCACCCAGCGCGCCGTCGCGAGCAAGCCGGATGCGTTTGCCGGCGATGACGACCGCATTGACCTTGAGTCAGTGGATTTGACCGAGCTGTTCGTGGAGATGCGCACCGCCGGCGAGACCAGCCAGCAGGCCCTCTGCGCGGTATTCCTGGCCCACCCGCTGCTCGCCCTGGTGCTGGAGCAGGAAGGCGAAGAAGAAGCCACCGACTTTATCCTGGCGGCACTGATCGAGTATCGGCAGTGGGCCACCGACAGCGACGATGAAGCCGCCGCACTGGCGTGGATCGAATCGCCGCAGTTCCAGGCGGATTACGTCGCCGCATCCGAGGCCCTCACCAACTAAAACCAAATGTGGGAGGGGGCATGCCCCCTCCCACATTTGAACTGCGGCGCAATCAAGCACCGCATTCCATCACATCAATTCAGCACCGCAGCGCCCACTCTCTGCGCCTTGCGACGGCTGGACACAATCAACCCCGCCGCCACTACCAGCAAGCTCAAGACCCCAGTCGCGATGATCTCGACCCGATGCGCTTCCTGGAACAGCATGATGGTCAATGTGCCGACGATGAATACCATCACCGCGTAAGTCAGGCCTGGGAACAGCCACATCTTGAAGACAATTTTCTCGCCCGCCGCCATGCGCTTCTGGCGCATGCGCAGTTGCGACACCGCAATCACCAGGTACACCAGCAGCGCGATGGCGCCGGAGCTGGCCAGCAGGAATTCGAACACCGCTGCCGGCGCCACGTAGTTGGCAAATACCGCCAGGAACGCCGCGCCGGTGGACAGCAATACCGCCCAGTAAGGCGTGCCGCTCTTGTTGGTGCGCCTGGCCACGGCCGGTGCATCGCCGCGACGGCCCAGGGAGAACAGCATGCGCGAAGCGGTGTACAGCGCCGAGTTCAGGCAGCTGGTCACGGCAACCAGGACCACCAGGTCGACGATCAGCTTGGCGTTCGGGATACCCATGCGTTCCAGCACGGTCTGGTAGGAACCTACCGCCGCCAGGGTCGGATCATTCCAAGGCACCAGGGACACGACGATGAAGATCGACAACAGGTAGAACAAGCCAATCCGCCAGATCACCGAGTTGGTGGCCTTGGTGATTTGCTGGCCTGGGTTCTTCGATTCAGCGGCGGCGATGGTGACGATCTCGGTGCCCATGAAGGAGAACATGGTGGTCAGGATCGCGGCCAATACCGCGCCCATGCCGTTGGGCATAAAGCCTTGGGTGTCAAAGAGGTGGGAAACGCCGCTGACCTGGCTGGTCGGCAGGAAGCCGAAAATTGCCGCCAGGCCGAGGATCACAAAGCCCACGATCGCCACGACCTTGATCAACGCGAACCAGAACTCAAACTCACCGTAGTTCTTCACGCTGAACAGGTTGGTCGCCGTCAACAGCAACGTGATGACCAGCGTGAAGGCCCAGATGGCCACATCCGGGAACCAGGCGTGGAGAATGGTCGCGGCGGCGTTGGCTTCCAATGGAATCACCAGCACCCAGAACCACCAGTACAGCCAGCCGATGGTAAAGCCGGCCCAGTGACCGATCGCACGGTCGGCGTAGGTGGAGAACGAACCGGTGTCCGGCGACGCCACGGCCATTTCGGCCAGCATGCGCATCACCAAGACCACCAGCGTACCCGCTGCGGCATACGCCAGCAGGACCGCAGGGCCGGCGGCAGCAATCGCGTGGCCGGAGCCGACAAACAAACCGGCACCAATGACGCCGGCAATCGACAGCATGGTGACGTGACGCGGTTTGAGCCCCTGTTCGAGGTCATTGGAGCTTTGCGTACTACTCATTGACACACCTTTGCGAGGAATTGCGAAAACGGTCCGCCCGGCCTGGGCTCTTCCTCGTGAAAAGAAACCAACAGGGCGTTCTTTATTTTTTACGCAAGATTTGCGCCAAAATGTTACAAAACCGCGATTGACGCGGCCTGCAGGACGATTCACCAGTCATCGCAAGTCATTGAGAACAATGGCATTCCGCTATAGCGTTACCGTGCGACTCACTTTCAAGACGAACAGGCGCACCAAAAACACACACGAAAAGTACGCGGCGCGCCATAAAAGGGCCGATAGCTACCGTTTGCCCGTTTAACCCTTCCAACACCCGGCCAAAGCTGGCACCATCGCGCCCTTTTTCACGCGAAGCCTGCGGATTCACGGGTTAAAACGGTTGTTCGGTTGTTGATGGCGCGACACCCTGCTGTGCCGATGCGACACCCTGCCGCACACCGCCCGTTTACCGCCCGCCGCGCTGTTGGCCGCCATCAGGACGCTATGCTAGCTTGGCGCCTCGCCAGGAAGGCGGCCCAACAGCGAAGATCGCAATGAACACAATGAGGACCCCACATGGCCGAGGCCACGCCCGCGCTTGAAATCCGCAACTTGCATAAACGCTATGGTGAGCTGGAGGTACTCAAAGGTATCTCGCTGACCGCTCGCGACGGCGATGTGATCTCGATCCTGGGTTCCTCCGGTTCCGGCAAGTCCACGTTCCTGCGCTGCATCAACCTGCTGGAAAACCCGCACCAGGGCCAGATCCTCGTGGCCGGCGAAGAACTCAAGCTCAAGGCCGCGAAAAACGGCGAGCTGCAGGCCGCCGACGGCAAGCAGATCAACCGCCTGCGCAGCGAAATCGGTTTTGTGTTTCAAAACTTTAACCTGTGGCCGCACATGAGCATCCTCGACAACATCATCGAGGCCCCTCGCCGTGTGCTCGGCCAGAGCAAGGCCGAGGCCATAGAAGTGGCCGAAGCCCTGCTGGACAAGGTCGGTATCGCCGACAAGCGCCATGCCTACCCCGCGCAATTGTCCGGCGGCCAGCAACAACGGGCCGCCATCGCGCGCACCCTGGCGATGCAGCCCAAGGTCATCCTGTTCGACGAACCCACTTCAGCCCTTGACCCGGAAATGGTCCAGGAAGTACTTAATGTGATCCGCGCGCTGGCCGAAGAAGGCCGCACCATGCTGCTGGTCACTCACGAAATGGGCTTCGCCCGTCAGGTGTCCAGTGAAGTGGTGTTCCTCCACCAGGGCCTGATCGAAGAGCAAGGATCGCCACAGCAGGTGTTTGAAAACCCGCTTTCGGCGCGCTGCAAACAATTCATGTCCAGCAACCGCTAACGGAGCAACATGCATGCAGAACTATAAAAAATTCCTTCTGGCCGCGGCCGTCTCGATGGCGTTCAGCGCCACGGCCATGGCAGAAACCTTGACCATGGGGATCGAAGCGGCCTACCCGCCGTTCAACAATAAAGACGCCAGCGGCCAAGTGGTCGGCTTCGACAAAGACATCGGCGACGCCCTGTGCGCCAAGATGAAAGTCGAGAAGTGCGACGTGTACGTGTCCGACTGGGACGGCATCATCCCGGCCCTGAATGCCAAGAAATTCGACTTCCTGGTGTCCTCGCTGTCGATCACCGACGAGCGCAAGCAAGCCGTCGACTTCACCGACCCGTACTACTCCAACAAGCTGCAGTTCATCGCGCCCAAAGCCACCGCAGACTTCAAGACCGACGCCGCCTACCTGAAGGGCAAGGTCATCGGCGCCCAACGCGCGACGCTGGCCGGTACCTACCTGGAAGACGAGCTGCCTGACACCGAAGCCAAGCTCTACGACACCCAGGAAAACGCCTACCTTGACCTGACGTCCGGCCGCCTCGACGGGATCCTCGCCGACAAGTACGTGCAGTACGAATGGCTCAAGAGCAAAGACGGTTCGGCCTACGAGTTCAAGGGCGACCCGGTTGTCGAGAGCGACAAGATCGGTATCGCCGTACGCAAGGGCGACCCGCTGCGCGAGCGCCTGAACAAAGCCCTGGCAGAGATCAAGGCAGACGGCACCTACAAGAAGATCAACGACAAGTACTTCCCGTTCAGCATCGAATGACCTGAACGGCCTGCCCGGCGCGCTCACTTGAGCGCGCCGGCTTTCAGCAATGCCTGCCGCGATATGAAGACACCATGAATTTCGATCTCTACGGATTCGGCCCGGCGCTCGCTGCCGGCGCGCTGATGACCGTCAAACTGGCCCTCACGGCGTTATGCCTGGGGCTGGTACTCGGCCTCGCCGGTGCCCTGGCCAAGACTTCCCCGTACAAGCCGTTGCAATGGCTGGGCGGTACTTACTCGACAATCGTTCGCGGTGTGCCGGAGCTGCTGTGGGTGCTGCTGATTTACTTCGGCACGATCAACGCCATGCGCTCACTGGGTGAGCTGCTCGACATTCCCGACCTGTCCCTCAGCGCCTTTGCCGCAGGCGTGATCGCCCTGGGCCTGTGTTTCGGCGCCTACGCCACGGAAGTGCTGCGTGGAGCGATCATATCCATTCCCAAGGGCCACCGCGAAGCGGGTGTGGCGCTGGGCCTGTCGAAGTTTCGTATCTTTACCCGGTTGATCATGCCGCAGATGTGGCGCATCGCCCTGCCGGGCCTGGGCAATCTGTTCCTGATCCTGATGAAAGATACCGCGCTGGTCACGGTCATCGGCCTCGAAGAAATCATGCGCCATGCGCAGATCGCCGTGACCGTCACCAAACAGCCTTTCACCTTCTATATGGTCGCCGCGTTCATCTACCTGGGCCTGACATCGCTGTCGATGGTGGCCATGCACTTCCTGGAACAACGCGCCGCCCGCGGCTTCGTGAGGACGACGTAATGGAATGGGAAGTCATCATCAAGTGGCTGCCGAAGTTTATCCAGGGCGCCATCCTGACCCTGGAGCTGGTGAGCATCGCTGTGATCCTCGGCCTGATCCTGGCCATCCCCCTGGGTATCGCGCGCTCGTCCAGGCACCTGTCTGTGCGCGCCCTGCCTTACGCCTATATCTTTTTCTTTCGCGGCACGCCGCTGCTGGTGCAGTTGTTCCTGGTCTATTACGGCCTGGCCCAATTCGACAGCATCCGCTCAAGCTTCATGTGGAAGTACCTGCGCGATCCGTTCTGGTGTGCCACCGCCACCATGACGCTGCACACCGCCGCGTACATCGCCGAGATCCTGCGGGGCGCCATCCAGGCCATTCCGCCTGGGGAAATCGAAGCCGCCCGTGCGCTGGGCATGTCCAGGCCCAAGACGCTGTTCTACATCATCCTGCCCCGGGCCGCGCGCATCGGATTGCCGGCGTACAGCAACGAAGTGATCCTGATGCTCAAGGCCAGCTCGCTGGCGAGCACCGTGACCCTGCTGGAGCTGACCGGCATGGCCAGGACGATCATCGCGCGCAACTACCTGACGGTGGAGATGTTCTTCACCGCCGGCGTGTTCTACCTGCTGATCTCCTTCCTGCTGGTACGCGGCTTCAAGCTGCTGGAACGCTGGCTGCGCGTCGATGCCTGCCAGGGACGTTGAAGCCCGCTTCAAGGCGCTGGATGCGTTTCTGATCGAGCACCAAGGGCTGTGGCGACCACGGCCCTTTGTGCATCGGCAACTGACTTGGGAAACCGAGCATCCGCAACTGGCCCGATGGCTGCGTCAACGCTCGTTGTCCGACGCGGAAACCAGCCATAACCATCCCCACACCCTACCCGCGCCGGCGCCTTTTCCCTCACTGGCCCGCGAAGCCCTGCGCCTCAGTGCTGTGGATAAGTTACCGAAGCAGCCCCTGCAACCCGCGGCGCGCCGCCTGAATGTCGACGTACCCGGGCGCAAGTGGCAGCAAATCGAAGCCTTCGGCGCCGCGCTGCAGTTTGCGCAAACACCCCGGCATTGGCTGGACTGGTGCGCCGGCAAGGGCCACCTCGGCCGCCGCCTGCTGCACACCGGCCAGCAACTGACCTGCCTGGAATACGACCCGGCGCTGATCGCGGCAGGCCAGGCCTTGAGCGACCACCACGGCCTGCCCGTCACCCATCGCCTGCAAGATGTCATGGCAGACGTGGCCCTTGACCCCGAGCACACCCCCGTCGCCCTGCATGCCTGCGGCGACCTGCATGTGCGCCTGCTGCAACTGGCCAGTGCCGCCGGCTGCAAGCAACTGGCCGTAGCGCCGTGCTGCTACAACCGCATCCACGCGAGCGCCTACCAACCGCTGTCCGAAGCGGGCCGTGCTTCCACCTTGCAGCTGTCGGTCGACGACCTTGGCCTGCCCCTCAGCGAAACCGTTACGGCCGGCAAACGCGTGCGCCTGCAACGGGACACCTCAATGGCCCGCCGTCTGGGTTTCGATCAGTTACAACGCCAGTTACGCCACTGCGATGAGTACCTGCCCACACCGTCCCTGCCCGCCGGTTGGCTGGACAAACCCTTCGCCGACTACTGCCAGGCGTTGGCCAGCCTCAAAGGGTTATCCACAGGTGAACAGGATTGGGCGGCGCTGGAGGCGCACGGCTGGCGACGTTTGGCCGAGGTCAGGAACCTGGAGTTGCTGCGTGGGCTGTTTCGGCGCCCACTTGAGCTGTGGCTGGTCCTGGATCGGGCACTGTTTCTGGCCGAACGTGGCTACAGGGTCGAGGTGGGCAGCTTCTGCGAAACCGCACTGACACCACGCAACTTGATGGTGCTTGCCGAGCGCGATTAAGGGGCAGAATTGTCGCACCCCAGCCTGTGGATAACTCTGTTGATGGAATCGTTACAAGGCCTGTGGTCATCTGCGCTACAGGCAAAAAGCCACGTTGTTCATTTTTTGTTCACAGAATAAAACGCACGTAAAACAGGCAGTTGCGGGGTGATGAGAATGGCTCCACAACCTGATCATTTCGCGACAGCCCAAACAACCAATTGTGCATAAGCATCTGGCGTCAAGGACATAAACCGGCATTTACAGTTGCTTTTTGCGGGCAATCAGCAGGCGGCAAAGCTCATTGATATCGTCACCGGCCAGGCTCAACGCCTGGCTGTCCAGCGGGTCGGCACCGAACGCCAGGGCTTCGCTGATCCCTACGTCGTGATGCACCTCAAACGGCTCTTTCGTCCCCAGGCGCTGCCGGAATGCCTCAACCATATCCAGGCTGAAGGCGCTGTCCTCATCCAACTGGTTAAGCACGTAGTGAACGTGCGGCGCCCGGTCGCGCCCAAGGTGCGGCGCCAGCAGCCCATCGAGTTGGTCCAGGGTTCCCAGGGACGCCGCGTCGGCCTGGGCGATCACCAGCACCACATCCGCCACGCTCACGGCTTGGTGGAAATAGACGCTGTTACCGGCGGGGGTATCGAGGATCACCGTGTGGCGGGCGTCCAGGCCCAAGGCGTGCAGCCGCTGCGCCAGCCAGTACGGTTCATGTTTCAGCCAGCGCTGCAGGGTGTCCTGCTGCTGGATATCGGTGTCGCCAAAGGTAATGACGCGGCTGCCGACAAAACCAGGCTGCTGGATGTGTTTCCAATGCGCATTCTGCAGGCTGGCGAGGCCGATGCCCGGTGAGGTCGGAGCGACACCGAAGTGACGGCGCAAGGCGTTTTGCGGGTCCAGGTCCACCGCCACCACCGATTCGCCCAGGCGCTGCAAACCACTGCTCAACAGGGTGGCCAGGGTGCTGCGCCCCACGCCTCCGTTGACCGACACCAGCGCCACCACGCAAGGGCGCCGCTCGGCCTTCTCCATCAGCGCGGACTGTACAGTGGAATCCTGAGGGGGAAAGGGGGTGCCATCCTCCACGGGAATGCTGCCAAAAAAGTGCAGTCGCGAATTCAGGCCACGGGGGTCACGGCTGACATCTTTGCCAAGCAGAGCAAGAAGACCGTCGGTAAAGCTCATAGCGCACCCTCCTCACGGCGAAGCTTAAAGACGTGAAAAGGTCAGCTGATACGACTGCTTACCGCAGGTCTTCTTATGGTCGCCCTTGTACAGGCAGTCTGCTTCAAGCGCACAAAAGTGTCATTATTTTGATGGATAAGCCGTCTATTTTTTAGATAAACGGCAAGGCGTCAAATTACCGACCAATACTGATCGTGTCGTAGGGAGTCTGCAGATCCCGCTCTGGAATTTCCCAAATCAACAACTTCGGCGGGGTTTGCTTGAACGCCGGGCTGTCGAAGTACGCCTTGGCTGCGCCGGAGAACTCGCCGCCGTCCTTGCTGAAATTGCCCACGGGAGCGTTCAGGGCTTTCTGCAGGAAGCCGACAAAGTTGGAATTGCGCGAGAACGAAGTCCCGATCAGTGCCACATTGGGCAACCCGGCGTCGCCGAACAGGTCATCAGTGTTGCTGGTGGCGCCACCCGCTTCGTGGGCGGAGCTGGCCGCGACCGATTCCCCCGGGGGCTGCAACTTCGGCGGTAACCAGTCGAGACCGGCCAGGCGCACCAGATCACCGGGGCGCACGGCAAGCGGTGCCTGGGTGATCTCAAAGGTTTGCTCGGGCGTAGCCTTGATCTCACGTTGCTGGATGCGTTTTGCCAGCGCCTGGGCGCCGGCGTTGGAGCCGATTTCGCTCCAGTGGGTGTCGGTGCGCAGGTATGCCTCGGGCCCGAGGGGTCTTAAGGTATCGGTGAGGTCCAGCGCGGACACGCCAGCGGCCTGCAAAGTGGCCGTCCAGTCCTGAATCCGGCTGTTGAGCACTGCCGGTCGGTACACGCCACACAGCTGGGCAACCGCAATGCGGCTCTTGTCCGGTACCACCACCACTTGCAGCTCGATACCTTTTTCACCCAGTTGCCGCTGCAGGTCGATCACGGCCTGGGCCTTGGCCTGTGCGTTGGCTTGGGCGTGGCGGTTGATGCGCAGTTCATCGCTGATAAACAGCCAGCCCGGGCAACCCGGCCGCACGCGTGGGCCGGTGTCGCCGAACGCCAGCCAGCTTGCGCCACGTTCCAGGTTGGCCGCCTGGATCGCCATCGGCGCCTTGGCCAGTTCCTTGGCGAAACGGTGGGTCAACTCACCGTGCAGCAGCATGTCGCTGTCGACCTTGGCAGGCAAGAAGCTGATCGGCCCCTTCACCATCAGCCAGGCGCAGGACAGCAGCCCCGCCGCCAGGAAGGGCACCAGCACCCAGGCCGCCAGGGGGCTGGTGCGAACAGCCAAGTCGCTCGGAGGAGTCGGCGCGGTAGGAGCGGGCATGGTCGGGCGTCCTTAGAACTGAAAGTACAGAAACGGTACGGCGTCGCGGCTGGCGATCAGCGCGAACGACAACACAAACCCGGCCACCGGCCACAACGAAGCGGCCACCACAAACCAGGGCTGGGTACCGAAACGCTGCTCGCAACGCACCTGCCAGATCGGCGCAATGATGCACACCAGGCCCAGCAACGCCGCCATGCCGTGGGCCGGGCGCATGGCCACGGCCATGGCGTCACCCAAGGCCACGCCATGCATACCGAACTGGCCGGCGTACATGGTCAGCGCCGAATGGAAGTCCGGCGCGCGGAACAAGGTCCAGGCCAGGCACACAAACAGCAACGTCAGGATGTGCGACAGCACCGGCGGAATACGCGGCAGGCTCGACCGCGACCAGGCGCGATCCACACACAGCGCGATACCGTGCGCCGCCCCCCACAACAGGTAGTTCCAACTGTCGCCGCCGTGCCACAACCCGGCGATCGCCATGGTCAGGAACAGGTTGCGATAAGTGCGCCACACGCCGTCACGGTTACCGCCCAGGGCGATATACAGGTAGTCGCGCAACCAGCTGGACAACGACAAGTGCCAACGACGCCAGAAGTCCTGGATGCTGCTGGCCAGGTACGGGCGGTTGAAGTTTTCCGGGAAGTGAAAGCCCAGCATCAGGCCCAGGCCGATGGCCATGGCGCTGTAGCCGGCGAAGTCGAAGAACAGTTGCAGCGAATAGGCCAGGCAACCGATCCACGCATCCACCAGGCTCGGGTTTTCCAGGTGGAAGGCAATGTCCACCAACGGCGACAAGGTGTCCGCCACCAGCACTTTCATGCCCATGCCGATCATGAAGCGCCGCGCACCGAGGGAGAAATTCGGCCAGTTGAAATAACGCTGGTTCAGCTCACGGCGAACCCAGTCATAACGGATGATCGGGCCTGCAATCGAGTGGCCGAACATCGAAATGTACGTGGCGTAATTGATGAAGCTGCGTTCCACCGGCACCGTATGACGGTGCACGTCCACCAGGTAGGAAATCGCCTGCAGCACGATAAATGACAAGCCGGCCGGCAAGGCCACGCGCTGCCAATCCAGCGGCATGGCGCCGTACCAGGTGATCACCTCGCTCACGGTACCGGCGACGATGTTGGCGTACTTGTACCAACACAGCACCGCCGTGTTGAACACAATCAACGCGATCAACAGGCGCACCCGGCCTTTGCCGTCCTCACGGGAACGGTCCACCAGCAGGCCGCCGACCCATGCCACCACGGTCAACACCATGTGCAGGAACAGGAACAACGGGCTCAGCCAGCCGTAGAACAACCAGCTGCCGATCAACAGGATGACGTTGCGCCAGCTCGGACGAGCCAGGGCATAGATCAACAGGAAGGCCGGCAGGAACAGCGTGAGGAATTCGAGTGAGGCAAAGACCATGGTGGTGTCGGGCCCGATCAGTTAGCGAGTGCGTCGGAAGCGAACAGCAACTTCGAACCTGCAGCCGAAGGGACGGCCAGCACGCTATAGCGCTCACCCGCCTTGAGGGTGAACGTCAGCGGCTGGCCCACCGGAGCACCGGCGCACTTGAGCTGCACCGACAATTCCAGCGGGTTGATCATGCGGCGTTGCAACGAACCTTCGGCCACCTTCTTGAACAGCTCGGCCTTTTGGGCCACGGCTTCCAGGCTGGCGTCGGCGCAGGCGGCATCGGCGTTGATAAAGGCCAGGGAAGCCTTGAGCGCGTTGAAGTCGTCCGGTTGCTCACGCACCACCAACTGGCGCGTGGCGCCCTGGGCGTCGACCAACGCGACCACGGTGGCGAATTCGCCGGGGGCCACGGTCACCGACAGGTCGACGTTTTTGCCGTCGCGGCTCAACACGCCCTTGATCGGCTTGTCACCCCCCACCACCGGCAGGAAGGCCGACACGGCTTTATCCCCGCTCAACACCAGGCTGGCCTTGGAACCGTCCGCCACCAGCCTCAACTCACCGGGAGTGCCGTTGGCAAAACGCAGGAACGCTGCGTCTTGCTCCGGGCCGGTGGGGTACAACGGGATGTCGGCGCTGTAGGCGCTGACACTGGCGAGCAAGGTCGCCAGGCCCAGGGTCATGCGTTTCATTATTTGCTTCCTTTACCGTAGGCTGATGGCGGCAGGTCGCCCAGGGCCGTACCAATGGCCTTGGCCCATTTCTGGTAGCCGTCGATGGTGAAGTGCTGGCCGTCAGTGGTGATCCACTCGCCCGGCTTGGAGAAGGTCAGCGAATCGATGTAGGTGCACGGCGCCACGTTACTGGCCAGGAAGGCCGACATCAGCTTGGTGCGGGTGTCGTCCTTCTTGTACTGGGAACCGACCTTGCCCCACGGCGGACCGACCCACACGCACTTGGTGCCGGTGTCGGTGATCGCCTTGGTCAGCGAGGTCACGCTTTTCCAGGCCCAGGCCTTGGGGAACACCGGGTTGGTGTACGAGCCCATGGTGTCGCCGATGATCAGCACGACAACGTCGGGTTTGTCCTTGGCGATCAGTTCCTGGATCGGCGTGGTGCTCATGGCGTTCTTGCCGTAGATCACCGCTTTGCCGGTGGGCAGGCGCTCGCCGCCACACTCGACTTTTTTCGGTACGACCCAATCCGCCGCACCAGCACCGCAGGCACCGATGGAATGAACCACCGCGCCTTGCTTGGTCAGGTTGTCTTGCAGCGGGTTGAGCAACGAATCGGGAAAGCTCATATGACTTTCGCCCAGTACCAGCATGGTTAGGCCGGCAATCGCAGAAACAGGCATGAATGACTCCGATTTAATCAGTTGGAATAAGGGGAACGGTACGGGCTGACCGGCAAAGGCATAGGTCCGCTCAGGTCTTCGAACAAGTAGCGCAGATAGGCATTACCCGCGTACTGGCGGTAATCCTGGGCGTTATCGAGTCCGATTTCACCCCCCAGGTAGAACCGCGAGCTGAGACGGTATTCGGCCGCCGCGTTGAAGCTATAGCCGACGCCGGTTTTGCTGGTGCTCTCGTACTTGGGATTATTCCTGGACGCTTGCAGCGTACTTTCGCCAGGGAAGAAATCCGCCCCATCTTGCGCGATATGCTGCAGGCCTACCGAACTTTTTACCTGGTAACTGAAGCGATCAAAGCTTTGTGCCCAACGAATCGGCACGCCCAGGGAGAAGAAGCGCTGCGGGCTGAAGTAACCACCGTTGCCGTAGGTGTAGAAGTCCTGGTTTTCCTTGAAGGTCATCGCCGAGCCGCTGATGCCCAGGGTCAACGTGTCCCGCTGGTTGTTGCGCAGGTACCAGTAGATGCCGCTGCCCAGTTCCAGGCGGGTGTTGTCTTCGACGTTATTGCCCAGCAATTCATGCAGCGACGCGTAGCCGTAGACGCCCAGCTTCTGGTTGTCATAGCTCAGCTCACCACGGCCGCCGTTGGCGGTGACGCCGCCCCATTTGTTGCCATCGCCGTCTTCGGAACCCGCGAAGGAAGTGACACTGTCGGTGACCGGACGCCGGGAAATATTGGCGCCATAGCGGAAGTTCGAATTGGCCTCGAACGGACGCGAGACACTCACGCCACCCACCAGGGTGTTGTAGAGGAAGCCCAGCGGGCTGACCCCGACGTCGGCCTTGAGACCTTCATCCGGATTCTCGAACGCGACGGCCAAGCCAACACCGGTGTCGCTCTGGGAGCCCGCCGGTGTGGTGGTGCCTTTGCCGAAACGCGACAACGCATCGCTGCCCACGCTGCCCGCACTCAAGTGCACCGGCGTGACGCGCAACGCTATGGTGTTATCGCCCACCGGCATGCGCGCTTCGAACGGCGCTTCCACATCGGTGATCTTGCTCAAGCCTTTCTCGCCGTTATTGCTGCGCACGCTCAAGCCCTGCACCACATACCCGGTACGGTCACGCAGGATGGTATCCAGCGCACGCCGTGCCGGGCTCAGCTCGGGGCTGTCGATGGAGGCGATGGTCGACGGCGGCACAAACGGGTCGCTCAGGTCGTTGGACGTCGCGCTGGCAAACGCGCTGGACGTGACGGTCTTGGTCGGTGCATCGATCGGCGGCGGCACGGCGCCGGCGACAGTCAGGTCGGTGACCTGGCGGCGCTGGCCCGGCAAGCCCACGAAGGGGTTAGACGATTTGCCCTGAGGTTCGGCCTGGGCCACCTGGGTCCTGGCCTTCATCGCGGTTTCAATCGCCAGGGCCTTGCGCAGCAGTTCAGCGGCTTCGCTGTTCTTGCCCAGGCCCTGATAGATGCGTGCCGCCGAAGTGAGGATCTCCGGGTTGCCCGGTTCGAGCGCCAGGGCCTTGTCGCTGGCCGATTGCGCCAGGCTGCGGTCGTTGCCTTTCAGGGCGATGTCCGCCAGACCCAATTGCAGGCGCGCATTGTTCGGGTTCTGCTGGATCAACGGCGTGTACAGCTCCATGGCCTTCTTGCCATTGCCGCTGGCCGCGTACATGCGCGCCAGGGCACCGACACCCAATGCGTCGTTCGGGCGCTGGGCCAGGGCCGGGGAAAGCATGTCGTAGGCCGCCACCAGGTCGTTCTTCTCGCGCAGGGCGTCGGCCTGCTTGACCCGGTACAGGTAGATCAAATCGTCATAGCGCTGGCGACCGATCTCGGTCAACGGCTGGCCTTGCACTTCGCGCAGGATCTCGCCCGCCTCGCTGTACTTGTTGGCCTTGAGCAGTACGTTGGCGTACAGCAGTTTCTGGTCGACAGTCGGGTTGGGGTTGTTCTCCACCACCTTCTGCATCATGTCCAGGCCGAACTGCGGGGCGCCCACTTCAACATAAGCAGCAGCCAGCACCGCCACGCGCTCAGGTTTTTGCCGGGTCAGCGACTCGGAACGACCAAGCAGCGCCAGGGCTTCCGGACGCTGGCCACGACGCGCCGTTTCGATGGCGATGTCCGTCTGCTGATGCAGGGCGATATCGATCGCCAGCTCGTTCATGTCCGCCGTGCGCTGGGCGGTTGGGATGCGCCCGAGGGTGGCCTCGGCTTGTTTCCACTCGCTCAGTTCAGCCGACAACAGGGTGCTGGTGTACAGCGCATCCGGTTGGTTGGGCTGGGTCTTGAGCAGGCCGTCGATCAGGGCACGCGCATTGCGGATCTGACCGTCGCGCAGGTACATGCGCGCCAGGGCAAAGCGGGTCCAGGGGTTTTCCGGGTCGGCGTCGAGGGCCTGGCGGTAGGCGGCTTGCGCGGCCTTCAGGTCACCGCGCTGCTCGGCCAGTTTGCCGACCTGGGTAGCGCGCAGTGCGTTGATTTTCACGCTCGGCGCAAACTTGGCGCGCTGGGCCGGCGACACCGAGTCGATCAGCTTCAGGGCTTCATCCGGCTGGCCGGATTGGGACAATACGTTGATCAAACCGCTGAGCGCATCCGGGTCGCCAGGGTGACGGGCCAACACCTTGCGGTAGCCGGCTTCGGCAACGTCGAACTGGTTGTCCTGGGCCTGGAAACCGGCCAAGGCGATTGCCGCACCCGGTTGGCCCGGGTTCAGGCGCTCGGCCTGGGCCACCAGGTCGCGGGCCTGGGCACCGCGGCCGGCGCGCTGGGCGTCACGGCTCTGGCTGATCAGGTTCCAGTAACGCACGTCGTTCAGGGCCGACTGCCACGCGGCGCCACCGGGCAAGCGCGTGGCCTGCACCAGGTAGTTTTCCGCATCGCTGAAACGCTCTTGCTGTTGACGCAACACGCCCATGCCACCAAGGGCATCGACGTCATTGGATTTTTGCGCAAGGCGCGCCGTGAGCAGTGGCTCGGCGGTTTTCAAGTCGCCGTCGTCCAGGGCCTTGAACGCCTTGGTCATCTGCGGATCACGCTGCCAGGCACCGCCGCCCCTGCCTTGGGCGATGCCCTTGTCCATGAGCGCGCGGATCTCGGTGTCATCCGGGTGCACGGTGAGAAATTGCTGGAACAGCGACACCTGGTCCGGCTTCGGTGGGCCGAGCCAGACCAGCGCAAAGCGCCAGGTTTCATCGGCGTTGCCGCCCACATCGTTGTTCGAGGCCAGCTTGGCCAACGCACGGATACCGTCCGGCCGGGTTGCCGGGTTGCGTGCCAGGTGCTTGGCCAGGAACAGCGCAACGATCGGATCGTTGGGCCGCTCACGGGTCAGGCGCTGCAGGCCGGCAATGGCCTCATTGGTGCCCTTGGCGGTAAAGCCCAGGGTGTTGTAGTACTCACGGGCAATCAGGCCCTGGGGCTGGCGGCCCTGGAAAATCTGACGGTACAAGGCCACGGCCTTTTCGCGCTCGTCTTCGGGCTCACCCAATTCACGCGCCTGCTCCAGCAGCTTGGCATTTTCCGGCATGTTGACGGTGATGTCCTGCTCCAGCTGCAACGCCTGGCGCGGCACCGGGCTCAGCGCTTGCAGTCGGGCCAGGTACTTTTGCGCCTCGGCCGGGTGGTTCTGCTGCATCTGGATCAAGCCGATGCCATAAAGCGCGTCCGGCTGCTCGGGGCTCAGGTTAAGCAGTTTCTGCCAGGTCTCCAGGGCCCGCTCGGGGTTTTTCTTCGCCTGCCAGTAGTAGCCCTGCTCGATCAGCAGGGACTGCGGGTCGCTGGTTTCAGCGAAGCTGGCGGTCGAGGCCAGGGCGGCGAGAATCGCAATGGCTAGCGTGTGACGGCGCATGCTGCCTCCCAGGAAAGTTTGACCGTACCGTCTTGTTCAAAACGGTACTTCTGATCGGAAAAGCCTTGGCTGAACAGGCTGAGCATGTAGTCGTAGTAGATCGGCTGCGCGCTGTCCGGCGCCGAGGGCGCCAGGGCTTTGTTAAGCGCGTCGTCGACCTTGGCCTTTTGCAGTTGTGCCAGGGCGGTTTCGCCACGGGCCTGGAAGAAGGCAATGGTCGACGCCGAGAAGCCGATCGGCGAATAGCCGTTGTTCTTCTCGACTTCGCCGGTGGTGACGTGGATTTTCTCCGGCGGAAAGCCGGTGGCCGCCGCAGCCGTCGCCCGGGACATGCCCCCCAGGGACTTGAGCATGCCCGCCGCGAGTGGATCGGCCTTGGCGGTCATGCCGGCCCACATGTAGGTGCGGATCGCGTCGTAGCTGCCCAGGTCATCGGAGAACGGGTCGACCACAAACAGCCCGGTGTTGGCACTGGTCGCACGGTAACCGACCCAGTTGGCCGCCAGGCCATGGGGGTTGCTGGCGGTGTCGGCGAGCATCCGCGCGTTGCTTTCGGCCACTTCGTTCCAGCCGGCATTCGGCCGCTCTTTATGAAAGCGACGTAGCTGCGCCAGCACCTGGTAGCTCGGGTTGAACCGCCACAGACCACCGGCATGGGCGTAACCCACCGGCCCCGGCAACAGCATCTTGCCCAGGCCCGGCACACGCACGATCAGGTTGCGTTCCACATTGGCCAGCACCAATTGCGCATCGGCGCGGTATTGCGGTGCATTCCACACGCGGGCCGCTTCAAGCAGGGCGTAGGCCATCCACAAATCCGCGTCGCTGGCAGAGTTGGGGTCGATCACGCCCCAGGTGTTGTCAGGCTTTTTGCCCCACAACCAACCTGGCAGGTTCTGGCCGATATCGGCCCCCGACATGTTGGCCTTGGTCCAGGTCCACAGCTTGTCGAAGCTGCCACGGTCGTTGCCGACCAGGGCGAAGAACATCGCGTAGGACTGCCCTTCCGAGCTGCTCTCGGTAGGTTTCATGGAGGAGTTGAGCACGCGGCCGTCGTCCTGCACGAAGCGCTTGGCATAGTTCTGCCACAACGGCCAGTCGCAGCTCTGTGCCTGCGCCACACCAGCACACATCAGCGAGCCCAGCGCTATCAGGGCCATGCTACGCAGCGGGCTCATGCCAACCGCCGTTTTGCACGGGCACGCAGCGACAGGTAGATCAGCGACGTGACCACCGCCAGGCTGAGGAAGGTGATCAACAGCATCCACCCCAGGTGCTGGGACAGTTGCCACTGCATGAACTTGAAGTAGTTGAGCTTGCCGACGTAGTACTGCTCGTCCGCCACCAGCGAGCTGATCTGCGTGCCTTGCACCACCGCCAGGCTGCCCTGGATCGAATCTTTGTAGTCGTCGCCGCCGATCAGGGCGGAGGTAGCTTCCAGCAGGCCTTGCGGCTGGTTGCTGGCGATCAGTACCACGCTGCGCCCGGACTTGAGCGGCGATTGGAAACCGGCCAGCCAGGTGCTGCTGCTCAAGCTGTTGAAGGTGATCCCGGTATTGGCCTTGTGGATATTGGCCGCCGGATCGGGGCTGACCCAGCTGCGCACATAACGCGGCAGGTCCGACAACAGGAACTGATGCTGCGCGCCATCGCTGGTCGCCGGCAGGTACTGCTGCCACTGCTTGAGCAGCGGTTGGTTGGCGGCGGTGGCGAGCACCAGCAGGTCCTTGTCGGCGACGCTTTGCACATCTTTGGCCTGTACCACTTTCACCGCAGTCGCCGGGTAACCGGTGGCTTCGCCGAAGCGGCCGAGCACGGTCAGGTAAGCGGTGATTTCATCGGTGCCGAAGTTGTCCGGCATGACCACGGCGGATTCCGACAGGTCGGCCAGGCGCGTGAACGGGAAACCGGAGTCGTTGAACACACCCAGGTTAGGCATGGCGATGTAGTGCTGGTAACCGGTGACATCGAGGGTCGAGTCCGGATCGACGGAACCGCGCATGTTGTCGACGATAATGTCGCGGCATTCGCCTTCCTTGATGTAGTCGTACATAAAGCGCAGCTGCAGCTTGGACTTGGGCGATGCCGAGCTGATCGGCAACAGGGTCGTCACTTCACGGGGCAGGCTTTCGTCTTTCTTCAACTGGTCGAGCAGGGTTTGACCGCCGCCCAGGTTGGTCACCGACGGCAGCGCCACGGACTTCATGAACTGGTCATTCAGACCGATCAGCAGCGCGGAATTGGTCGACACCTGCTGGGGGGTGTAACGGTATTTGAGGTGCAGCGGCACGCCTTCTTCGCGCCAGTTGAACAGGTCAGGCGGCAGGCGCATGTCGACGCTGATGGCGCCGGGATTGTAGCCCGACACACTGAGTTTCTGCTGCTCGACCAACTCACCGAGGCGCACCGGGCGGTTGCTCGGCAGCCAGTTCGGGGCGTCATAGGGACGGCGCGGCGCGAGGGCTTCGAGCTTGGTGATGACCACGCTGTTGCCGGCCAATACCGGGCTACCCAGCACCACGGCGGTGGCTGCGCGCTTGAGCTCTTGCGCGTCACGGCCGGTGACGATCAGCAGCTTGCCATTGGCGTCGGTGGGGTTGGCGATCAGGGTCAACGTCGGGCCGGTCGGCTTGGCGATGGCGACACCGTGCACATCCATGGCTTCGGCGGTTTGCACCAGCACGATGGCATTGCCCTTGGCCGGCAGCTCGCCGAGGGTGGTCGGGAAGGTCGCGCCACGGTAGCTGGCGAGGCCGCCGATCCAAGACGACAACGCACCGGCCGCTTCCAGGGCGGCACTGTCCGGCGCGGTGGCGAACACGAACGGCAGGCTCACCCGGCGCGCGTCACGCTTATCGAAGAATGGCAGCGGCAGCACGGCCAGGTCGTCCTTGAGGACGATCGGCTCGACCTGCACTTTCAGCTCACTACTGTTGCTGATCTTGGCCCACAGGCTGCTGTGCAACGGGTCTTCGCAGGACATGGTGTAGTGACCGATGAACTGCAGGCTCAAGCGGTTGAATTCGGTGATCAACTTCGGCGGGATCTGCACCAGTTGTTCCTGCTGAGTGCCGGCACCCTCTTTGGGCAACGCCAGGCTGGCGGCTACTTCGCCGTTGACCAGCACGTTGATCTGCGACAGGTCCGCCAGCAACGCCGGCGAGTAGCTGTACTTGAGCAACAGTTGCGCGCCCTTGACCACTTCGTCGGCACGAATGTCGAAGTTGACGCTGTCGGAAGACTCCACCCCTTGCAGGTTCATGGTGTCGCGACGCCCCAATTGCTTGAGGGTCAGGCTGTAGCCGTTGTCGGTGCTTTGCACGGGCACGGTGGTCACCGCTTGCTCGGCAGCTTGCGCCAGGGTGTTGAAACCCATCAGCGAGGCGATCATCAGCGCGAGTGCACGGCGCGGATGAGGGCGAGCGAAAATCTTCGAGGTCATGGCTTGTCCATCAGCGTATCAAGCGGTTTTTTGGGGGTGCGGCTCAAGGCCAGACGCAGTTCGTGTAGGGTGGCGCGGCCGAGGGTGAACAGGCCGCCGATGCCGATGGAGCTGACTTCGCGCAGGGCCGCCAGCGGCGTATCCGGTTGGCCGGCGCCCCAGCTCGCGGCCCAGGTGTCGGCGCGGGAGAAGGTCAGGCGTACCAATTCGCTTTGCTGGCGCAGGCTGAGGGGTTCGAACTGGGCGCCGATCTGCGCCCCTTTGCTGAACACCACGCGCGCATCGAACAGGCTGTCCTGGCCGTTGCGCGAAAGCACCAGTTGCACGCGCTCGCCCTGGGTGATCGAGTGACCATCGGTGAGCATCAGGCCGAAGCCGTTCTGCGAGAAATCCTGGGTAGTGCCATCCAGCACACGGCCGTCGGCACAGATAATGCTCACCGGTAGCTTGGCGCTGACGCGCGGCTCTGAACGCACCTGGCGCGCCTCCGAGGCCACGGCTACGGCGGCGCTGGTGATGATCAGGTTGTAGAGGGTCCAGGTCAGGTTGATCGCCACCGTCACGGCCGTGGACGCATCGCCCCAGATCAACTGATGGATACCAAAGCCCAGGCCGACCAGGTTCACGGCCAACAGCACCAGGTAAGGGCGCGCCAGCTTCCAGTCGAAGAACTGCTTGTCGATGATGCCGCCCTTGTCGGTGACATTGAAGCCACCGGCCTTGGGGTTGACCAGCGCCACCAGCACCGGCGGCAGGATGTACCAGGCCAGTACGGTCTCGTACACCTCGTTCCAGAACGAGTGCCGGAAACGGCCCTGGATGCGTGAGTTGGTCAGGCTTGAATGCACCAGGTGCGGCAGTACATAAGCGACGATCATCAGCGCCGAGGCATGGAAAATCTCCGCGCCAAAGACCAAATAGGCCAGCGGCGCGGTGAGGAAAACCAAACGCGGCAAACCATAAAAGAAGTGCAACATCGCGTTGGCGTAGCAGATGCGCTGGCCCCACTTGAGGCCCTTGCCCAGCAGCGGGTTGTCGGTGCGGAAGATCTGCGCCATGCCCCGCGCCCAGCGAATCCGCTGGTTGATGTGGCGCGACAGGCTTTCCGTGGCCAGGCCCGCGGCTTGCGGGATCGCCAGGTACGCCGTGTTGTAGCCCAGGCGGTTGAGCTTGAGCGCGGTGTGGGCGTCTTCGGTCACGGTCTCGACGGCCACTCCGCCGATTGCCAGCAGCGGCTCACGGCGAATCACCGCACACGAGCCGCAGAAGAAGGTGGCGTTCCACAGGTCGTTGCCGTCCTGCACCAGGCCGTAGAACAACTCGCCCTCGTTGGGCACGGCGCGGAAGGTGTCGAGGTTCTTTTCGAACGGGTCAGGCGAGAAGAAGAAGTGCGGCGTTTGCAGCATCGCCAGCTTCGGATCCTTGAGGAACCAGCCCAGGCTGACTTGCAGGAAGGAGCGCGTCGGCACGTGGTCGGCGTCGAACAGCGCGATGTATTCGCCGTCGGTGACCTTCAACGCTTCGTTGAGATTGCCGGCCTTGGCGTGGAAGTTGTTGTCGCGACGGATGTAGTTGACCCCGACCTTGCGGCAGAACTCGCGAAAGTCATCACGGCGGCCGTCATCGAGCACGTGCACGCGCAGCTTGTCCTTGGGCCAGTCCATCGCCTGGGCGGCGAAGATGGTCAGCTTTACGATGCTCAACGCTTCGTTATAGGTGGGGATGAACACATCCACCGTCGGCCATTCTTCCGGCTCGGTCTTGAGCCACACCGGAGTGCGACGCAGCGGCCAGGCGGTTTGTACGTAGCCGAAGATCAGCACGATCAGGGCGTAGAACTCGGCGGCGACCAGGCCGTAGCCGAAGAACATGTCGAGCCAGGTTTCAAAGCCCAGGGTGGAGGTGAGTCGCCAGAACATGTAGCGCAGCGAGGCCACCAGCGACAACACCACCAGCGCGAGGATTGCCAGGCGCCCCGGGATCCTGCGCAGCACCAGCACCGCCATGAAGCACACAGCGGCAAACAGGCATTGGCTGTAGAGGTCCAGCGGCGCACTGATAACGCCAAAAAACAGCAGGGCACCGAGCACGCAACTGGCAAATACCAGCACCGTACGTAGCGCCGCAGGCCAGCGATTGAAGCGCGCGATGGCGCCATTCAGGCGCTGTTCAGCGCGCCCTTCGACGAAGGGCGTGGAGGACGTATTGTCGGTCATGGAAGGTCCGAGTCGATGCGTTCGAGCAAGGCGCGGCACAGGGCGTGGACGTCCTGGCAGCCGATACTGTTGACGGTAGGGTCGAGGGGATCACGCCCGTAGGCCTGGGCTTCGCTGAACGCCAGGTCGCGGTGTACCGTGCCCAGCAGGGCACTGCCGAGGCGCGTCTTGAACACCTCGGCCATGTCCAGGCTGAAGCGGTGGGCGGCGTCCAACTGGTTGATCACATAAAAGCGTTGTGGCGGTTTTGCGCGTTGCAGGTATGGCGCCAGCACGCTGTCCATCTGCTCCAGGGTGCTGAACGACGCCACATCCGACTGCACCACCACCAGCACCGCGTCGGCGACCGACATGGCTTGACGGAGGTACACGGTGTTGCCGGCCGGTACGTCGATGATGACCGTGTCCTGGCCGTTCAGCTTAAGGCTGGCCAAACGCTTGCCAAGCCACTCCGGATCCTGGCCCAGCCAGCGATTCAAGCTCTGCTGCTGCTCGTGGTCAGTGCCACCGAACGCCACCAGGCGGCAACCGCCAAAGCCGTGCTCAGGCAGGGCTTCCCAGCTTTCGTTAAGCAAGCTGGTGGCGCCGACGCCGGGGAAGTCGAGGCCCAGGCACAAGTGGTGACGCAGGGCGTTTTGCGGGTCCAGGTCGAGGGCAAGCGCCGGGTGCCCCTGGCGCTGCAAGCCACTGGCAATTGCAGCAGACAAGGTGCTACGGCCGACGCCCCCTTTAACCGAAACCACCACCACCACTTTCGGCGTGGACTGCTCCGAATACACCTCGCCTTGCGTGCCCGGTACCACTTCGGACCGTGGCAGGTGGTCGGCGGCGCCATGGTTCAGCTCTTCGAGCAAACGCAACAACGGGGCCGATGGGGCTTCGTCCAAGAGAGCTGCCACTGCAGGCGGGGGAGCAACAACCTCCGGGCTTTCCAGGACCTCTACTTCGTCCTCGATAAACTCATGGATAAAGTCGATTTCGCGGTAGCCATTCGGGTTGGCACCCAGCTTGTTGAATAGTTTTGAAATGTCATCTGCTCGACTCACTCACTGCCCCTCCCCACCTGGTTTGCGCTTTAAAGGCGATAAAAAGGTCAGCGAAGAGCTGACCTTGTATTTTTATAGTTATGTGTTGGCCGAGGCATTCTGTGATATCACATTGATGGTGTCAGTATTTTGATGCTTTTAGCTCGATCTTATCCGACGAACGGCCTGGCGCCATTTTTATGACTATTTCGCCGAAAAAAATGCATTCCTTGTAAGAACATGAACTTGCACTGATTTATCGTGATTTTTGTTGGCCTGCTGGTCAAAAACGGCACAAATCTGACATACCCACAAACAAATAATCCATTGCCTCAAATCTGTCTCGAAAATTTGCCTACACGATTTTGCGATTAAACCTACTATTCATATCGCGCGACAGAATACGCAAACCGCAGCTGGATTCAAGGCAAAACCCACCCGGCGGTCGCCCGCGACGTCTATGCACAACTAAGCAAAACCCACGCCGCTGGACACTTCCTCGACCCTCAATGAACCCACCCATTGAACCAAGAGGATACCCAGCACGAGCGCAAACGCGTTGACCATCGTCAGCCTGCGGGCATTGGCTCAGGCTTATTGATGAACCCGCCTCTCGGTGAATTCATAATCACCCTGGCAATCACTGGTAGGGGCCGCTGCCACGCTCACGTAATGCACGGTGTCCGGATCCACCAGCTTATAGGCGTACACATCCGGCGAACGCACCCCATCGGTGCGCAACTCGTTCTTACCGTCGGCCGCCGACCACGAACCCTGCTCGGTCTGAATCACCTGCGTCTGCTGCGCATCGCGAAAGAAGGTAATGGTGAAACGGCCATCGGCCTTGAGGTGGTTGGTCCACGACAGGAACTGACAGTTGCCGGTTTCCGAACGCAGGCCTTTCCAAGTACCGACCAGCGCGGGGTCGTTGCCGGGCTTGGTAGTGCAGCACGCGCTGAGAGCGGCGGCGAGGAGGATGAGGCACAGGGAGAGAATCCGTTTCACGTGGGGCTTCCTTAGGCAGGGATGAACTCAAGATCGCACCGGCCAGGCCGCCCGGCGACGAGAGAAGAATCCTACCCGTGCTTGCCGGAAAAAGGGGCGTTCGTGAAAAAAGCTCGGGTTCTGCAAAAATAGTCAGAATTCAGGGGTTTACAGAACGTTGCCAATCGCTATAATCGTCGCCCTAACACGCCGGTATAGCTCAGTTGGTAGAGCAACTGACTTGTAATCAGTAGGTCCCGGGTTCGACTCCTGGTGCCGGCACCATACAAGGTTCCAGAGAAGGCTTTCAAAATCTCTGGAACCCCCGAAAAACCCGCCTTCTGGCGGGTTTTTTCGTTTTGGCGTTCCATCGGTTTCCGTCAGAAACTGGTGGATTCCAACCGTTTTAAGGGTAGAGTTTGGGGTACAGGTCACTTCGATAAAAGGGAGTACCCTTATGTCGCGCACCACAGCTCCGCTCTCCGACGCAGCTTGCCGCTTGGCAAAACCTACAGACAGCGCCTACAAGCTTTTCGACGGCGATGGCCTCTACCTCCTAGTCCAGCCCAATGGCCGCAAAGGCTGGCGGCTCCGTTACGTCAAACCTGACGGACGCGAAGGACTGACCTCGTTCGGCAACTACCCCGTCATTGGCCTCGCCGATGCGCGCCGCAAGCGCTTGGAAGTTAAGCGAATGCTGGCGGATGGCGTTGATCCTATAGAGACCAAGCACCAAGCCAAGGCGGAAGCCGTAATCAAAGGCAGAACCTTTGAAAGCGTTGCGCTCGACTGGCATACGGAAATGTCGGCCAAGTGGGCACCAGGCCATTCCAAGACTGTGATGAGTCGCCTCAAAACCCACGTGTTCCCGCTGATCGGCGCCCGCGCCATTGTCGACCTCGACACCCATGACCTCATGCAGCCCTTGGAAGCGATCAAGAAGCGCGGAACGATAGACGTAGCTTTAAGGGTACAAAACTACCTGCAGAGCATCATGCGCGAGGCAAAGCGCCTCCGGCTTATCACCATAAACCCTGCTTACGATCTCGAAGGCTCGATCAAAGCCCCGCGGGTGGTACATCGCCCCGCTCTACCCTTATCGCGACTGCCGGAACTGCAGGAGCGGATCGAGACCTATAAAGGCCGGGCACTTACCCGTCTGACGGTGATGCTGTCGCTGCATGTGTTTGTACGATCCAGCGAGCTGCGTTTCGCACGCTGGAGCGAGTTCGACCTCAAGCGTGGCACCTGGGAGATACCGGACACTCGACCCGCGTTGGAGGGAGTACCCTTTTCCACAAGGGGTACGAAGATGGCAGGGGATATCCATTTAGTACCCTTATCGCCGCAAGCAGTGGCGCTACTCGAAAAAATCCATGCACTCACAGGCAAATTCGCATTGGTCTTCGCTGGGGATGCCAAACCCTGGAAGCCCATGTCCGAAAATACCGTGAACAACGCGCTTCGGACGATGGGATACGACACCAAAACCGATATCTGCGGGCATGGATTTCGTTCGATGGCCTGCAGCGCACTGATCGAGTCAGGATTGTGGTCGGAGACAGCTATTGAACGGCAGATGAGCCACAAGGAGCGCAACAACGTCCGCGCCGCTTACATCCACAAGGCCGAATTCATCGAGGAGCGCAGGCTGATCATGAACTGGTGGAGCCGGTACCTAGAGGCCAACCGGCAGGAGCATGTCACTCCACACGAATTCGCGAACCAGACCGGAGCGAACGTCACTCGCCTAAAAGCAAAACGTGGCGCAATTGAGTAAGCGCCCGGTCTTCATATCTCAGCGATCCGCTTGTCCACGCGGGTCCATCCAAACAGGGCTGCAAAGCCGCCCTGCTTGGATGGACCTCACTTAAAAATCTAAAGCCCACACAACTGTCTGTGGAAAACCACTGATTTCCACCCGTGGATAATTTCATCCACAGCCGCAGAACTCCCGAAAATTGGAGTCTTGACCGGAATTATCCACAGGCGTAGAAAAGATCGGGCAAAGCGCTGTCGTTGACAGCAACCCAGGTAGCCAGAACCTTTAAGGCTACGCCACACCGTGGTGGTTCTCCCAAAGTGCGATTAGCGTCCGGCGGCTCGCACGGTCACAGCAATGTGATGGATGCCTACTTTTACCAGTGCCCACTGCGGCAACTCATCCCCTTTCATAGCTGCTCTGCAGCAACCTATCCGCTTGGCCATTTCACTGCGCCAACCTGCGCCCGTCTCTTTCTTCCGGAAAGAGACGGGCGCTCCTACCGCTGCTGCAGCCCAACTCGTACAAGGCTTTGCGGCATTCCTCCTCGTGACAATCGGCGTGACAAACACCGAAGTCACCAGCAACAGCGATGCAGATGATGGTGCCGCAGCCCACGGAATGGACTGCACCTGACTGACAGTCAGGCACGCCCCGGTCATCGCGTCACTGCCTTCACCTGACTCAGGATCTCGCGGCTTTGGTCTCGTCAGCCAGCGCAACCTCCACCCGCCCACTTCCTCGGAAGTGCTCAGGAGGCCAGATCATGAGAGGCCCAAGCTCCCGGTCGTAAAGAGCCGCCAGTCCCGCGTTAGTGGACAACCCTCACAGGTCGCAGGGGCCTTGATCCCTGATAACACTCAACATTCTTGGCGGGATGACGTGGGGAAGGGTTAGATGTGCTAACTTCCAGTATTGTTTGCTCAGCAATGTAGCCTGCTGTAAGGCTACCGGAATTTTCAAGAGGACGCGGTTAGTACGGCAAACCAAAAACGTTGTTTATGGTGCATTACTGCCAACCAAAAATGGGAAGGGATCTTGAAAGGTAGTTTAAAATCAACCTGACAGTCATAGATTTGCGGTTGTAAAATCAGACAACTGCACATTTTTGCACTTAGGCAATGAAATAAACATCTAAACCAAGGACCAATAATGTGGATGACAACCTGCAACAATAACTCACTTGACCCCCACACTCCGCAGAATTATTTTTGTCACAAGGACTGACATGAACGAAAAAACCTCATTCAATAGTCTCCCTTTACGAAAAATACAGGGATCGACACTGAAGCTGAAAAACCCGTCTCTGAGCAATGCACGCAAACAGGTACTGCTCAACGAGTTCGATAGCTTTGTAAAATGGATATCTACTGCCCAAAAAAAAGGGAAATTTATTTTTCAGGAACGTTTGAAAGGCCTTTTCCCCAAATCAGTAAGCCGATTGAAACGCGATTTAGTTTTTATAAGCCCCAGCATAGACTGCGAAATAAGTTGGGCATGCTCATTGATAAAACAAAAACATGCCAGCATAAAAGACTTCGTCAGCATCAGCCAAGAATTAGAATTGCAATTCTGGAAGGGCGACTTTACCGCTTGCGAGTTATCTTTGAGTAAAATTGAGAAAGAATTTGGTATATCGCTGTGGTTGATTGAAGTAAAGATGGCCGTCCTTCAAGCATCTAAGGGCTTAGAAGCACAAAAAAACTTTTTATCAGAAATCAAAAAAGATTCCGTAAAAAATGTCAGCTTTTATGCCTGGGTATTTAGTTTCAGGAATGAAGAACCGGTAACTTCTGAAAAATACATTAAATACGTTAAAGACGCAGTAAACAAGTTTGAAGGATCTGGGCAAGATAACTCAATTCTGTACAAGTGCCTCCCGACCGACATTCCAAGTTCGCAGATGCTCCAGGATGTTTTAAAGTACGAAACTAACTCTAGCTTAATCGACCTATACTCTACATTTATAGATGCAGGAATAAGCTTCTACACATACGACTCGACGCTAAACAATATTACAAAATCAAAAATCGTTTCTAAGTTTTTAGAAATCCTACCCTTAACTAATGACCAAAGACTGATAAATTTACTCAAGCCTGGAGAATTTGAAAGTTCCGAATGGGTTACATTGAGAGAGCTTTTTCTACGTGGCAAATGGCAAGAAAGTGTTGATCTAATACACAAAAATGAAGCGCTAGCATACTCACCTCAGACAATTAGCATAGAAGCTGACTGTCGAATTTTTCTAAACCTCACTCAAGCATCAGAATCTTCCATTAGTCTGAGGACTAGCATCCTCAACGCGCTTATTGACATAAGAATCAACGGAAAACTCGCAGCAAAATCCATTGCCTACCTATTCAAGCTCAGACTGAATCTTCGCCGGTTCGACCTATCATCAACTATAAACAGATGGTTAAACGAAGTGTTTTTCCCGTGGCCGGCAATAACAGAGCCTAATAAAGGTACAGCTTGTAAATTTAGCAATAAATTCAATCTTGACATACTTAACCTCACTCCAACTAAAGAGTGGCATCAGTACTTTAGCACACAGGCCAACCTAAAACGACTTTCTGAAAATCAAAACCATACTACGATAATTCAAGACACCTTCAACTGGAGCCAAATCGACTGCCACCAGACCAGAAAAATCACAATTCTTTATCGGCAGCGTTCATTGTTGGCTCAAAAAAACTTTAAACTAGGTATTAGAGAAGCGTCAGTCTTACTTATAGACAATCCATCATTGGCAACCCACATTCCTCTGAAGGAGTATGTAGACACGCTAGACAAGGATCTTCGCAAAGAGCTCGCATCTGAAATTTCAGTGCCTATCCTTTTGTACATAGCTGCGAAGACATTGAGCAACGCCCATAGCAAAATTTGCGCGTACGCATACGAGGACTTCCTTTTATCTCTAAAGCTAAAAAAACCATCCGACTTAGCAGAACATGTAAACGAACACTGCAAGCCCTCTTTGATCTACTACCTAAAAAATATTTGTATCGCTGACATCATTAAAGTATCACGAGTATTCAAAAGCTCAATCGACTTACAAAATGAAAGGCTGCTAGTTTGTCGGATGCTTATCCAACTTGATCACGACAACAAGGATTCTTACGAGAAAGAAGCACGTGAAATAACACGAGCCCAGATCATATTTGCAGGAGTCCGACATATTGAGAAGAGCAAGATCTCAATTGACACTTCCGGGCTAAAGCGCTGGGCAGACAGTAACCTCAATGAAGACTTCAACAGATTGAGATCGCTGTTACTCATCCAGGCGGAGTCAGAAAAATTCAATACAAACTCAGAAGACTCAAAACTCATCAACTTTATTTCCTCGCCCTTAAAAAAAGACGAATTCTTTTTCCCTGACAACGAAACCAGATACTCACTAATAGAGCTGTACTGGACGCTGTATATAGAGTTCCTTTACAACTCTGAGTATGGGCTTGACTGTTATTTGAGCATGAGAATAAGGCATGGGGTTTTGAGCGGGCAACTCAGAGGAGCGCTGGAAAAACACAAGATCATAACTAAACGTTCATCTGATGGAAAAAACTACTTAAGCAACAAACACTGGACAAAAGAACTTTCCTCAATAAATTTCCCATACATCGAAGAAGTTGACGCATTGCTTTCAGCCTTTTCAAAAGAGCTAGACGAACTAATAGAACATTTAGTTAACGAAAAAATACAGATCTCAAGCAGCGAAAAACCTGACGGTTGGTTCCCGCAAATAGTCACTAGCAAAGATCTCACGGTACTTCAAAAAATTGTAAGTGATGAAGACACTAATTTTGCAAATTTTTTTGAGGCCAGTACACACGTATTTTGGCGCGGCATCGACATTTGCCTAAAAGATATTAATAATCACATCGAGATTGAAGTAAAAAGACGTGCTGCAACGGCATTTGAACAATTGAACAGGTCAATCTTGAGCCTTCATCCTGATTCACCACCGCTCACTCTAACCCGCACTATCACCGAGGCTAAAATATCATATACTCAGTCGTTAAATGTTGTTAAGGAATGGTTTAGCTTGCCTTCCCCGTATGAACCACCGGTATTTTCATTTGAACAGCTTGTAAGGGTTGGATTGGAGTGCGTGAAAAGGCTAAAACCAAACTTCAGCCCCAATATAGAAATCACCGGAGACAACATCAACATCACCAGCATGCTTACTTATTTCTCTGATATATTTTATGTAATATTCAATAACATTGAAGAGTACTCAGGAATACGCAGCCCCAATGTAAAAGTCCAGTGCAGCATCCAAGGAGAAGTAATGGACATACATGTTACCAATGAAATATCTACTAGTGCCAAAGCCGGACCTGGCATTGAGCGTGTGGAGGAGGCCAAAATCTTAATTGAAAGCGGTGAGTACCGAAGAAGAGTTAATGAAGAGGAGCTTAGCGGCTTCAGCAAAGTCAAGAATCTCATAGGCGAGGCCCACATATTAAAATTTGACTTTGATGATGACCTGAGCTTTTCGGTGAACTTCACAACAAGCTTTAATAGAGCGCCGCAATGAACATTCTGATAGTAGAAGATGATGAAAACAAAAGGAGTCAACTAAACAGCTTCATTGAGGCAAACTATCAGGACCTGACAATTATCAATGCCTACTCCATACAGAAGGGGCTAGACTTTGTATTCGATGAAAAAATAGATCTTATAATACTAGACATGACGCTACCGACGTATGACATAACTCCCGACGAACCTGGGGGAGGGACTAATATTTTCGGAGGCTGTGACTTCCTTTCCCAACTAGACAGATTTGATATAAAAATCCCCGCTATCGTTGTGACTCAATTCGAAATTTTTGGGTCAGGTCCGAAGACCATGACACTGAATGGGCTCAGGGAGCTGCTCGAAAAAGAATATTCCGAAACCTGTCACGGCCTGATCTACTATAACGCTTCAAGTGAAGCGTGGCTAAGTGAGCTAGACAGTTACATACACTCGATAGTCAACTCAACACAGAACTAAGCGATAACATATGACCGCGCAAATACTACTAGTAGACGATAATCAGGCCAAAGTAAAGAACATACTTTTAAGTATATCAGCAGTTCGCGGCTATTCTTTGGAGATGGTAGACGTTGCTCGAACCATTAATGAAGCAAGAGATTATTTGGAGTCCAAAAGCTATGACCTAATGATTCTCGACCTATCGCTTCCAGAGCGCCTTGACTGCGACCCGCACGCCAGCGGTGGTGTTGAATTGCTTTCCGAATTAGAGGAGCGCTCAATATATAACTCCCCTAGAGAGGTCATAGGATTAACGGCTTTCACATCAATAAAAGCTGACCACCAAAGCTTTTTCGATAAACGGCTATGGAGCGTCATGATGTATGATGAGGGTTCAGATAGCTGGACTGAGCAGTTACAGCAAAAGCTTATTCAGATTAAAAACTCGCTATCTACAAAAAACCTGACTCCGACCTATGGCGCAGAAATTTGCGTAATTGCTGCCTTGAGCTCTCCAGAGCTTAAAGCAGTCCTTAATATAAAAAGCTGGGGCTGGTCTGAATACGAAGTGCTTAACGATCCTGCCACTTACTATCAGGGGTCGCTAAAAAACGGCAAACAAATATATGCCGCAGCGTCTCCTCGAATGGGCTTACCAGCTGCCGCTGCTTTAGCCAGTAAAATGATATCCAGATTCAGACCAAAATACTTGGTGATGGTAGGAATCGCTGCAGGAATGGAGTCAAAAGTCAAAGTTGGCGATATTATTGTGGCTGATCCTGGTTGGGATTATGGCAGCGGTAAAATCACTCTTGAGACTGATGGCACGCCTACATTTGAGCCATCACCTCATCAAATATCTCTAGACCCAATTATAAAGAAGCAATTCGAGCGAATAGAGAGCGATCACATTTCGCTTTCAACCATATATAATGACTGGCCGGCTAAAAAACCGGACACCCAGCTTAAATTACATATTGGTCCATTTGCCTCTGGCGCATCAGTAGTAGCAGACCCAAGCATAACTATCAAACTAAAAGACCAACATCGTAAGATTCTTGGATTTGATATGGAAGGCTATGGAGTTATGACCTCTGGGCATGATTCAGACGAGCCGAAGCCAAAAGTAATAATAATAAAATCCGTATGCGACTATGGCGACATCCATAAAGATGATACTTATCAGCCATACGCGGCCTACACAAGTGCGGCATTACTCAAGCTATGGGCAGAGACCTATCTATAATAGCAAAAGCATGCGGGGAGAAAAGGGTAGCAATAGAGGTATGAAAGCCGCCTGTTCATATGAATACCATTTGAAACAACACGTTATGAACTGAATCGACTCCTGGTGCCGCACCATACAAAACAAAGCCCTCACAGAAATGTGAGGGCTTTGTTGTTTCTGGGTTGATACAACCCAGTCGCTCGCCTGTAAATCCTTCCCCAAACCGACAAACTGCTATTGGTGGCCGACTACCAGCCGAAGCATAACGTCCGCATACCATGTACACAGTGCATACAGAACACGTGTGGAACAACGTTATGGCAGCCTCTCCCGTTCTGTCTTTCCGAGTAAAGCCCGAACTTGTCAGCGAGTTGGATCAACTGGCGCGGGCGACCGACCGAGATCGTCAATACCCCCCTGCAGCGGGCTTTGAGCCGCTACGTGACCGCTGAGTGCTGGCATTTAAAGCCGTGCAGAAAGACATTGCAGATACTGATGCCGGCAACGCCACTGATTGGGAATTGGGGGAGGCAGCCGTCTTCCACATTCTCAACAGCCTGGGAATGCTGGAGCGTTCCCTCATGCAGGGAAAGCGTCTCCAGTACTCGATTGCCGGGAGCTGGTTATCACTGCGTATCCGTATCGAGCGACCTCTAGTTTGCAAGGTGACCGCGAAGCGCACCACAGCACCAAGCCCCGTAACTCGGGGCTTGGTGCTATTTGGCGTTTGAATGAATATCGGCAACTGCAAGAAAACAAACCCGGCCAGGGTAATTAAAAGGCCGTCAGGAATATGGACGGAGAATTCCACCCCATCAAACAGGTGTAAACACTGTACAACCATGCGCCCGATCAATACGATGAGAAGAATTATCATTCACGCAGTGCGAGCCTCACATGCAGGATGCCAGCCCAACATCGTCCGTCGAACAGTTGTACGAGAATCATCACGGCTGGCTGCAGGGCTGGCTGAACCGGCGGTTGGGGCACAGTGCCGACGCCGAGGATCTGGCCCACGACACGTTCATCCGTGTGCTGCGCGCCCCCCAGCAGGTGTGCGAGTTGCGCCAGCCCATGGCGTTTCTCGCGGCGATTGCCAATGGACTGCTGGTCAATCGCTGGCGCCGCCAGGAGATCGAGCGGGCTTATCTTGAAGCGTTGGCTGCTCGGCCCGAAGGGGGGGAATCGTCACCCGAGGACCGGTATCTGGTGATCGAAACCTTGTTGCAACTCGACTCGCTGCTGATTGGGCTCTCTGAGCGCATACGGCAGATTTTCTTCATGTCCCAGCTCGACGGCCTGACGTACCCGCAGATCGCTGCGCAGTTGGGTTTGACTGTGGCTCAAGTGCAACGGGCCATGGGTAAGGCATTCAGTGTTTGCTATGCGAGCCGTTTCGAATGAGGGCCGAGATTAATCCGCAGGTGCGCGATATCGCCATTGATTGGCTTGTCAGGACGCAGTCCGGGCTTATGAGTGCGCCTGATCTGGAGGCATTGCGGTGTTGGCGCGAGGCGAGCGATGAGCATGAGCAGGCCTGGCAACGTGTCGCCAGCTTGCCGCTGTTGCAGCAGCCCGGAGCGAATCTCTTGCGCGATGCCACCGCGCGCAGGGCACTGGCGTCGGCTGGGCCGGACATGCAGAAACGTCGGCAGTTACTCAAGCGCCTGTTGGTCCTTGGTGCGGTTGGCACCGTTGCCTGGCAAGGCGCGGGGTCCACGCCAGTGCGCGCCGCGCTGGCGAACCACCGCACAGGAACAGGCGAGCGTCACCAGTGGACCCTGGTTGATGGCAGCTCGCTATGGCTGAACACGGCCAGTGCGGTGAACCTGGATTTTAATGACCAGGTGCGGCGCATCCAGATGATAGAGGGCGAGCTGGCCTTGAATGTGCGAGCAGAATCGCGCCCGCTGCAGTTGATCACGCCGGACGCGATCCTGCAGAGCCGCGATGCGCAGTTGCAGGTGCGCCATGACCGGCAGGGCACGCAGGTCACCGTCGTGGGCGGCCAGGTGCAGGTGCACTCACGCGGCCAGCCAACGTCCTCTTCACTTGAGGCCGGATGGCAGGCACGGGTGGACCGCCTGGGTATCGGCGTACCGAGCCGCCCCGACCTGCTGGTCGCCCAGGCCTGGCTGCGCGGGATTCTGCCGGCGGATCGCCTGCGCCTGGATGCCTTGGTGGCGGAACTCTCGCGTTATCGTCCCGGTGTTTTACGTTGTCATGAGCAAGTCTCAGGGTTACGCCTCACAGGCAGTTTTTCGCTGGATGACACCGACGCAGCCTTGACCCTGGTAGCGCGCACGCTGCCGGTGCGTATCGAGCGCATGACGCGGTATTGGGTCTCGATCGTGCCCGCCTGAAATATTTTTTCCGCTGCACGATAGTTTTTTCGTACTCGCTTGGCCTATAGGGATCACCCACCCGCCAGAGGTGGGTCTTGACCCCTTAGGAGCCCCGTATGACTTCACCTTCCCGCGCCCTGCGTGCCCGTACGCTTGGGCTGTTGTTGCTCAGCGTGCAACCGCTTTGCGGCCTTCCAGTCTTTGCCGCGGGTAGTTCGCAGCATTACAGCATCGACGCTGGCCCCCTGGATTCTGCGCTGTCACGTTTCGGCGCACAGGCAGGGATTACCATGGCGGGCAGCTCAACGCTGACGGCTGGCAAGAAAACCCAGGGGCTGCAAGGCAATTTCAGTACTGAGGCCGGCCTGGCGCAGCTCTTGCTCGGCTCGGGGCTGACCTATGAGCGCCAGGACGACGGTAGCCTGCTGCTGGTACCGAGCAACGGCGACGTGTTGGAGTTAGCGCCGACTGCGATCAGTGGCACCGCATACGACACCTCGTTGGGCCGCAACGATGGCCTGGTCGCCAGCCGGACCATGAGTGCCAACAAGACCGATACGTCGATCATGGAAACGCCGCAATCGATCAGCGTGGTCACCCGTAAGCAGATCGATGCCCAGCAGCCACAAAGCATCGGGCAGGTGCTGCGCTACACCGCCGGGGTCAATGGTGAAGCCAACGGTGTCGATACCCGGCGCGACACGATTAGTATTCGTGGCTTTGACGCGACGACTGGCGGTGGTATCTATCGCGATGGCCTGCGCCAGTACAGCTTTGCCAACCAGAGCCGTGCCGTGGGTGAAGTCTATGGGCTGGAGCGCGTGGAAGTGCTGCGCGGGCCATCGTCGGTGCTCTACGGGCAAAGCTCGCCGGGCGGCATGGTCAACGTGATCAGCAAGCGTCCCACCGATGAGCCGCTGCATGAACTGGTGGCGCAGGCAGGCAGTTTTGATCGCAAGCAATTGGCTGCGGACTTCGGCGGGCCGCTTAGCGAGGACGGCGTCTTGACTTATCGCCTCACCGGGCTGTGGCGAGACAGCGGTACGCAAATCGACTACGCCCGTGATGACCGTCAATTCATCGCCCCGGCAATCAGTTGGCGCCCCTCGGACGACACCTCGCTGACGGTGCTGGCGTCCTTTCAAAAAGACCGCAATGTGCTGGGCTACTACGCGTTGCCGCGGATAGGCACCCTCGACAGCTCGCGTTACGGACGGATCGCTACGGATCGTTTTGTCGGCGACCCTGACTTCGACAAGTACGATGTAGAACAGTGGTCACTGGGGTATCAGTTTGAACATCACCTCAATGATATCTGGACATTCCGCCAGAACGCCCGTTACAGCCGCTCCTATCAGGAACAGCGCACGATTTACCAGTACGGCCTGGATGACGACCAGCGCACCGTGGGCCGCTTCGGTTATCTGGGCCACGAAAAGGTGAAGAATGCGCTGCTCGATAACCACTTCCAGGCCCAGTGGAACGCCGGCCGTTTCGAACATACAACGCTGGTCGGTATCGATTTGCAACACGCCAGTACCAACCAGTTGGGGGGTGGCAACGTGGTTGATCCCCTGGATGTGTATGCGCCGGTCTATCACCAGGATTACAGCGACCTGGACGCTTTTTACGACATCAACCAGCGTCGTCAGCTAGACCAGGCGGGTGTGTATCTCTCGGAACAGCTCAAGTTCGACGAGCATTGGGTCTTCAACCTGGGCGGTCGCCAAGACTGGGCACGCTCGAAAACGGTCCATTACGCCACCGATACGGCGGCAGACCTCAAGCAGCGCGATCACGCCTTCACGTGGCGGACCGGTGTGATGTACCTGGCAGACAACGGCCTGGCGCCCTACGCGAGCTATTCCGAGTCGTTTTTCCCTAACATCACGGCGGTGGCGCGTGACGGCAGTGCGTTCGAACCCGAAACCGGTCGCCAGTATGAAGTCGGGATCAAATTCCAACCCAAGGGCAGTGACAGCTACGTGACCGTCTCGCTGTTCGACCTGACGCGGCAAAACGTACTGACTGCCGATCCTGCCAACAATCGTTTCTCGGTGGCGACCGGAGAAATCCAGTCGCGCGGTATCGAACTGGAAAGCAAGGCGCAGGTGTCCGATGCGCTGGAGTTGATGGCCAACTACAGCTATTCACACCTTGAAATTACCCGCAGCAATACGGCCGATGAGAAAGGCAATCAACCTGGCAATACCCCTGAACAACTGGCCTCGCTCTGGTCGCAATACACCGTTCAGGGCGGCGCGCTATCGGGCTTGGCGATAGGGGGAGGAGTACGCTATGTCGGCAAGAGCTATATCGACTCGCAAAACAGCGAAGGCATCCCCCACTACACGCTGTTTGACGCCAGCCTGAGCTACGACCTGGGCAAGCTGTCTTCATCCTATGCAGGGGCGAAGCTGGCGCTCAATGCGTCCAACCTGACCGACGAAACCTATGTCTCCCAGTGTGGTTACACCGGCGACAGCTGCAAATACGGGTATCGCCGAAATGTGACCGGATCGGTGAGTTACAACTGGTAAGCACCCCCTTGGCGACCGGATCGGCACGTAGCGCAATTGCCAGACAAAACCGCTTTCGTACTCGATATTTCAACAGCGTCGGCCGATAGAGGGCGTTGACAGCGGACTGCTTTCGGCAGCCTGCTGCCACGGCAGCTTTTGGCGGATTCCTGCCTATTCTCTACGGAAGGGATGATCGACAACGTTCGAATTCAGGAGGTTTACCATATATTCATCCTCGATCATCCCCTCCACGCCTCACCTCCCCTCCTGTTGAATCACCTCTTTTCGCGCCAAAGCTCCGGATTTCATCCTTTATGCTAAATTATGTATTGGCAATAATTATGGCGTATCCATAAAAAGGGATAATTGCATGAGCAGCATATTTCAGCGCCCTGAACTGGCTGAATCGATGGCAAACCAGCTTCTCAATCCAGGCGTATTAGATGAAGGTCTACGCTCAGGTCTTTTTCTGTCTGGCCTGCGCCGTACGGGTAAAACGACCTTCCTGCGCAACGACCTTATCCCAGCCCTGGAAGCAGCAGGCGCCCTGGTGATTTACGTCGACCTATGGAGCGATACGCTGGCCAACCCGGCAACGCTCGTGCACAACGCCATCCACAAGACCCTGAAAGAACTGCAAACGCCGGGCTCTTCAATCCTGGAAACGCTCAAGCGAGTCAGCAATGTCGATCTGGGCGCAGCAGGATTCAAGTTCGGTTTCAAACTCGACAGCATCGGCAACGCCGACGGCCCCACATTAGCGCAAGCACTCGCAGAGGTCGTCGACCAAGCGAAGACCGATCTCGTGTTGATCATCGACGAGGTGCAACATGCCATTTCCTCCGACGATGGCAACCAACTGCTCCTGGCCCTCAAGGCTGCTCGTGATGCAATCAACCCGCGCCCGAATACGCCGGGCTACTTCCTCTTTATCGGCACAGGCTCCCACAGAGCCCAGGTAAGCGAGCTGACCGCCAAACGCAACCAAGCGTTTTCCGGCGCGACATCGGCCGCGTATCCACTGCTAAAGGGTGACTACGTTGAATTCCTGCTCAACCGACTGGCAATGACGGTGAAGAAGGAAAAGCTCCCCTCACTTGAAGCCGCTGTCGAAGCCTTCAATACCCTGGGCAATCGACCTGAGGAAATGCTCAAGGCATTGCGTCAGCTACTGCAACAGGGCGGTGATCCTGATCTTTTCCTCCCCGTGATTGCCAGCACCTTACGCTCAGCGGCGGCAAGTATTGAGCTTGAAAAAGTCGAACAGCTGGGCAGCCTGGCTCAGGCGATTTTCAACAAGATCGCGGCTACGGAAGGCGATGCTCGGGGGATTTTCTCTACCGATGCAGCTGCGGAATATTCAAAGACGGTAGGTCGCGAAGTGCGGGTTGAAGAGATTCAACCCGTGGTGATTGCGCTGGTGGCGGAGAACATCATCATGCGGCGAGGGCATGGGATTTATGCGATTACGGATCAGTTTGTTCAGGAGATTTGGTTGGAGGAGCGTGCGTTGATTGAGGGGCGGTAGGGACAAGCAATAAATTTTCCACCTTAGTCACATGCTTGGACTTTGTAGGTCCGCTATTGGTGATGTGGTGAAGGTGTTGGAGTCGCCTGGGAATACCGGGCTGTAAGTAGGGCTGTGAAGCGGCCCCAAAACCAGGCGCTTAGTAAAATCTCAGTGCCTTTATTGGGGCTGCTGCGCAGCCCGGCGCGGGGCAAGCCCGCTCACCACAGAGTTGTGTGCCCGCATTTGAGGGTGGTGTAGATACCCAGGGGCGTTTTTTTCGGTATAAACCTGAACATCCCTGCGTCGTGAACGGACTCCCATGAACGCCCTCAAACTGATCTGCCTCCTCATCGTTTTCCCGCTGCTGCTGGCCGCCCTCGGTGGCTGGGAGCGTCAGCGTGCTGACGAAACCACCACGGCGCTGGTCGATTACCACGTCACGGTGACTACCGCTAAACAGCAACTCCAAGCGCTGGCGGCGAAGGAGCCGACGGCGATGGTCGCCCTGGTCGATGAAAAAATCAGCGTGCAAACGGCCCTCTCGCGTCTGGAAAAAATCGAAGCCGAGCTGCCCATTGCCCACCGCGTGAACCGTGCGATGCGGGTCCTGGCGCCGTGGGTGATGGGCTTGGGTCTGTCGGCGGCGTTGATTGGTGCGGCTGCATTGGCGGGTACGTACTGGGCCGGGCGGCGGGCACGGCACTCACGGGAGAGGTTATTGCAGGCGTTCTCCCTGGGCAGCCGCCTGTTGCCCTATGTGCTGGTGGGCCATGTGGTGGCGGTGGCGGCGGCCGTCGCGTTGGCGTTGAGTTTCGAAGGCTTGGGGATGTGGCATATCGGCCGGCTGGGCAGTGGCGAAGTCAAGCTGATGGCGGTGCTGGGGGTGATCGCGGCGTTCTGTGTGTATTCGATCTGGCAGTTGCTCAGACAGCTGCGCCCTATGCTGGGGATGTTCAAGCCCGAGCCGCTGGAGATGTTCGGCCAGGTGGTGACGCCCGTGCAGGCTCCAGGGTTGTGGCGCCATGTGGACGAATTGGCGGAGAGGCTCGGCGCGCTGCCACCGGACCACATCGTGGTGAGCCTGGCCCAGGGCTTTTACGTGACCTCCAGCGCGGCCACTGTGCAACCGGCGAATACTTTGCTGCAGGGGCGCACCTTGCATGTGCCGTTGCTGTATCTGGGCCTGCTGAGCCGTGAAGAAATCAGCGCGGTGATCGGCCATGAGCTGGCGCACTTTGTGGGGAAGGACACGGAATACAGCCTGCGCTTTTTACCGATCTACGATGGGGTCAATCGCAGCCTCGAAGCGCTATTGAACACGATGCTGACCAGCGATTTTATCCAGGGACGGCTGATGCGGCCGTCGTTCATGTTCGGTGTGTTTTTCATGCAGCGCTTTGATGACGCGGTGAACCACTGGAGCCGTGAGCGTGAATTGCTGGCGGACGCTGCCGGCGCGCAGTTGGCGGGCCCTGCGGCGGCGGCTTCGGCGTTGTTGCGGGTGTCGGTGGTGCAGCCGCACGTTGAGGATGCCTTGTTGGCGTTGTGTGAAGCAGGCGCGGCTACCGATCTGCCCGACGCCGTATTCGCGAGCTTGCGTGAGTGTGAATTGCAACCATCAGCCGAAGACCTGGAGATTCATCAACCCCATCCCACCGACTCCCACCCCTCCAATGGCGAACGCCTGCAGGCGCTGCACGTGCCACTGGACGATACCCTGCGCAGCGCCACCCGCGAGGTGGATAGCGACGTAGCGAATGCGCAGATGGATGCCTATTTCAGTGCCCCCCAGGCAGTGCGCGAGCAGCTGTCTCGCGACGTGATGGACGTGGCGGTGTCGGAGAACAGCGCGCACACCCAGCTGCTGGAAACCTTGGCCGCTTCGGCCGAGGGTGAGCGCAGCCTGCATGAAGGCGGCCAGTGGCGCGGGGTGCTGATGGCGGTGTCGGGCCTGCCCTTTGTGCTGGCGGCCCTGTTTATCCTGAGTCGAGTCTGGCTCGCCCCGGAGCGTTTGAAAGGCACACCGCTGTCGGCAGTCGGCGCGGGCGCGTGCCTGGGCCTTATCGGGCTGGGCCTGCTGTGGCTGGGCATCCGTCGATTCAAGCGCGCGCCGCAGACCGCGTTGCGCCTGACACCGGAGCATTTTGTGTTCAATAACCTGGCGCAACCGCTGCCCATCGAACATATCGAGGAGATCACGTTGCAGTTTGTCCAGGGCATCTGGGTAACCGTTCAACTGACGCCCGAGGCGCCGTTACCGGCAATGCGCAAGACCGCGTTCGGTGTACCCGGCGTGCGGGTCAACAAGAAGAAACGCCAGGTGCTGCTGCTGATGGCACAGCTGTGTATCGACAATAAAAAGATCGAACCTTATGAGGGGTTGTCCTTGATGCTCGACTACAAGAATGCGGCGTTGGCGCGCAAGATTTTGCAGAGCCGCGAGGACTGATGCACACCCATAAAAAAACCCCGAACCAGTCGGGGTTTTTTATTGCCTGGAATCAGGCGCGAGGTGCGATCACTTAGAAAACGTTGATCGGATAGTCGGCGAACAGACGGATTTCGTTACCGCCTACGTTGTACTTGTCGGCATTGCTGGAAACGCGCAACCAGGACGCACGAGCACGCAGGCTCAGGTCTTTGGCCGGGCCGCTTTGGACGACGTATTTGAACTGGTTGAAGATCTCGCGCTCGGTGCCATTGCCACGGTTGGAACCGTCGTCAATGTTGGTGCCGCGCACGTAGGCCACGTTGTAGGTCAGGCCAGGCACGCCGAAGGTGCTGAAGTCCAGGCCGTAGCCGGCTTGCCAGGAGCGCTCGTCCTTGCCGTTGAAGTCGGACCAGTAGGAGTTGGCCAGCAGGATGGTGTTGCCGCCGTCGCCGATGCCGCCAGCGTTGCGGTAGCCGCCGTACAGGTAGCCGGTGTCGCCCGTGCTGCGCTGGTGAGCGACGGTGAAGCTGTGGGGGCCGACAGCCCATGTGGCGCCCAGGCTCCAGATCTTGTTGTCGCGAGCGTCTTCGCTGCCTTGGTTTTCCAGGGCGAAGCTCTTGTCCAGCTTGGTCTTGTAGCCATTGAAGTCAAAGGTCAGCGACTGTTTCTCTGGCAGGGCCAGCACGTAGTTGACGTTGACGTATTGCTTCTTCAGCACGTCTTGCATGTCGGAGGCGTACAGCGCGGCCGACAGGTTTTCGGTGAATTTGTAGCTGCCACCGACGTAGTCGATGCTTTTCAGACGGCCGCTGTCGGTACCTTCGGCGCTCTTGCGAGCTTCCTTGGTGAAGTGACCGGCGTCGAGTTGCAGGCCGGCGATCTCTTTGGAGACGATCGACGTACCCGTGAACGTTTCGGACAGCAGACGGGAGTTGTCGTAGGCCAGGACCGGAACGTTAGGGAACTGATCACCGTACTTGAGCACCGTGTTGGAGACGCGGAACTTGACCGCTGCGCCGCCTTTGGCCAGGTCGTGTGGTGCCGAGCCAGGGTTTGCCGAGCCATCTGGGTTGGTGGTGCCATTACCCTGCTTGAAGAAGTCGATCCCCCCCGCGCCGGCGCGACCTTGGCCACCGTCCAGACGGATAGCATATTGGCCAATCACGTCCACACCCACACCGACGGTGCCTTGGGTGAAGCCGGACTCGAACTTGCCGATGAAGCCTTGGCCCCATTCGGCTTTGTCTTGCTTGCCGTTTTTGTAGTCGCGGCTGATGTAGGCGTTACGGGCTGCGATGTTCAGGTGGCTGTCTTCAACGAAACCCTTGGATTGCTCCTGGTCGTTTGCCATTGCTGTCGATGCGCTCAAAATCCCCAGAGCGATCAGACTCATCCGTTGCTTCAACATTTTTTGTATTCCTTATTACGGGTTGAGTACGCGCGATGACACCAGGCTCCATGTCGCTTTTCTGGTGTCGACTTTTCCGAAAAAAGAAGGCCCGCGGACGACTGAACATGCCGCGGGCCTTTTCTTATTGGATGAGTCATGGCTGTTAGCCACAGGCGTTGGGCGCAATCCTAGTCGCGCGTTGAACTATGTGTCAATTTCGTGAATCGTCTGTATTTAGGCGAAATAATTCTAAGCAAAGGCCTACTGCCTTTCTGAAAACGACCAGATTCTGTCTTTAACGACCCACGAAACACATCTCGTAACATATTTCAAAGCCGATACGTTTGATAATGGATAACGCACGCAAATGCAAAGCATTACCATTAGCGTGCTTTTTCCTGCCAAACCCTTTGGATGCATTCCACCATGCCTGCCCTTCGCCTGACGCCCATGACCCTTGGGCTTTCTGTTCTGCTGTCTGCCGGTTTTGCCTGTGCCGCCACCACCTTGCCCGAAACCTCGATCAGCGCCGAAGCTGACGAAGACGACCCGCGCGTCAAGGAAACCAGCACCGCGACCCGCACCGCCACACCGGTACGGTATGTGCCCCAGGCCATCGACTCGGTGAAGACCGAAAGCCTGCGCGCCTACGGCACCAACGACCTGGGCCAGGCCTTGAGCGGCATCCCCAACGTCAGCAGCGGCGCCGACACGCGCTTCGACAGTCTGCGCATCCGTGGCTTCGACGCGAGCAACGACTTCTACCTCGATGGCATTCGCGACGACAGCCAGTACGTGCGCGACCTGCACAACATCGAGCGCATCGAAGTGCTCAAAGGCCCGGCAGCCGTGCTTTACGGGCGAGGCGGCCAGGGCGGGATCGTCAACCGCGTGAGCAAACTGCCAACGGCCGGGCGCAAGTCGAGCATCGAGGCCCAGGGCGGCAGCAACGATTTGCGCAGTGTGTATGCCGACCTGAGCACCGACCCCACCGACAACATCAGCCTGCGCCTGAACATGGGCAACCAGGACAACAACAGCTTCCGCGACGGCGTCAGCGGCAATCGCCAACTGTTCGCACCGTCCATGAGCTGGCAGCTCACACCGGATCTGAACTGGCTGGTGCAATACGAATACAGCCGCTACAACCGCACGCCGGATCGCGGCATCCCCGGCGTCAACGGCCGCCCCGCCGACGTCAGTCGCAGCACCACCTACGGCGACAGCCGCGATTACATCGACGACAAGACCCAGTCCCTGCGCTCCAAGCTGGCCTACGAACTCAACGACAACTGGCAACTGCGCCAGACCCTCGGCGTGTTCAAGCTCGACAGCGATTTCGACAACACCTACCAGACCGCCTATGTTGCCTCGACCAATCGGGTGACGCGCCAACGCTGGCAGCAAGACCTGACCACCCTCAACGTCTTCAACAACGTCGAGCTGGAAGGAGGCTTCAGCACCTTCGGCCTGGAACACCGCCTGCTCACCGGCGTGGAGCTGGGCAGCCAGCGCCGCGATCCAAAGCTGTACACCGCCACTGCTGTGAACCGCGGTGGCCAGGCCGTGCCAGCCCTGGACCTCAACCAGCCCAACCGTCGCCTGAGCCACACCGGGCGCATGAGCGTATCGAGTAACAACCACACCGAAGTCGAAAGCCGCGCCCTGTATGTGCAAGACCAACTGCGTCTGAACGACCAGTGGCAAGTGCTGGCCGGCCTGCGTTACGACCGTTTCGAAGTGGACACCAAAAACAAACTGCTCAATACCCGACAAGACGTCAAAAGCCACAGCACCAGCCCGCGCTTTGGCCTGGTGTGGACGCCCCTGGAACACCACTCGTTCTATGCCTCGTGGAGCAAGACCTTCTCACCGGCCGGTGGCGGCCTGATCGGCATCACCCCGAACGCCGCCGGCAGCGTCAACGACCTGAGCCCCGAGCTGACCAAGCAAAAAGAGATCGGCGTAAAAAGCGACTGGCTCGACGATCGCCTGAGCACCACCCTGGCGGTGTACGAACTGGAACTCTACAACCGCCGCACCAGCGACCCGCTGGACCGCACCATTACCCTGCTCAGCGGCCTGCAGCGCTCGCGCGGCGTGGAGCTGACAGCCACCGGCAAGATCGTCGGCAACTGGTCTGTACGCGGTGGTGTCGGCCTGCAGGATGCCAAGGTCGAGAAGGACAACAACGGCTTTGAAGGCAAGCGCGTCAGCGACGTGGCCAAGCGCAATGCAAGCCTGTTCATCACCTGGAAACCGGAGATGGGCTGGTACGCGGAAACCGGTTTGACCCTGGTCGGCGACCGTTATGCCGACAGCCTCAACACCGTGGTGCTGCCGGGTTATGGCAGTTGGGACGCGTTGGTCGGGTTCCGGCAGAAAGAATGGGATGTGCGCGCGGCGCTGAACAATATCGCCGACAAGACCTACTACGAATCGGCGACCAGTGTGGCGCAGATTCAGCCGGGCGAGCCGCGTAACCTGGTGGTGACGGGCACTTATAGCTTCTAAACGTAAACCCCCTTCTTATCGCAGCTGCCGAGCGCAAGCGAGGCAGCTGCGATGAAGCCAAGGCTATTTCGTTAGTTACTCATCAACTCGCACAACGCGTGCATTTCAGCCTCGCTGAACAACCCCACCGGGTAGCGTTCACTCATCACACTGCGCAAATCCGGCTGCTGCCTGGCTTGTCGCGAGCCGTTTTCCTTCAACCAGAGCCCCAGCGCATGGATCGCGTCACCGTCAACCCGCGAAGGGTGGAAGGTGCGCGTGTACATCGGGTTGATATTGGCATTCATTTCGGCGCTCTCTCCTGCTGCGTGAGCGGCTAACTTACTTAAGGTTTATGACAGAACTGTGCGGTCATCACCCTGGGACACTGGGGCAACACCGATACAAGAGCTATGCCAATGTCGCGTGTTTATAGGTGGGCGGACACAAAAAAGCCCACGACCGTGCTGGGCCGTGGGCTTGCTGTAGAGACCGAAACCGAGGGACGCCCGGCTGCCGGAAAGGCATTGTTACAACTGCACTCAGTTTTTATGCGGGGCCGGCTGTTGTTGGGTCAGGCAATGGATATTACCGCCACCCAGTAACAGTTCACGGCCCGGCACCATCACCACTTCGTGCTGCGGGAACAGGTTCTGCAGGATAGCCTTGGCTTCAGCGTCCAACGGGTCGTCGAAACTTGGCGCGATGATGCCGCCGTTGACGATCAGGAAGTTGACGTAGGAACCCGCCAACCGCACGGTCGGATTACGTTCCTGTGTGCCGTCCACCGGATCGACCCCTGCGCACTCTTCCTCAGTGGCATACAACGGCCCCGGGATCGGCATTTTATGCACCGTGAACGAGCGGCCCCGGGCGTCGGTGCTGCTTTGTAGGACGGCCATGGCGGCTTGGCAACGCGCGTAGTTCGGGTCTTGCGGGTCGTCGGTCCAGGCCAGCAATACTTCGCCTGGGCGCACGTAGCAGCAGAAGTTATCCACATGGCCGTCGGTTTCGTCGTTGAACAGGCCGTCCGGCAGCCAGATGATCTTATCCACAGCCAGGTTGGCGCTGAGCACCGCTTCGATTTCGGCACGGTCGAGGTGCGGATTACGGTTGCGATTGAGCAGGCATTCCTCGGTGGTAATCAGGGTGCCTTCGCCGTCGACGTGGATCGAGCCGCCTTCCAGCACGAAACCCTCTGTGCGGTAACGCGGCGCGCGCTCGATTTCGAGGATCTTGCCGCCCACCTGCGAGTCGCGGTTCCACGGCGAGTACAGGCCACCGTCAAAGCCGCCCCAGGCGTTGAAATCCCAGTTCACGCCGCGCACTTCGCCACGGTCGTTGATCACGAACGTCGGGCCGGTATCGCGCACCCAGGCGTCATCGCTGGACATTTCCACCACACGGATATTCGGCAGGTCCAGGCGGGCGCGGGCGTTTTCGTACTGGCCGGCAGAAACCGCCACGGTCACCGGCTCAAACCGTGCGATGGCCTTGGCCACCGCCACGTGAGCCGCCTGCGCGGGCTTGCCGCCCAGGCGCCAGTTGTCCGGGCGCTCGGGCCACACCATCCAGGTTTGGGTCTGTGGCGCCCATTCGGCGGGCATATGGAAGCCATCGGCGCGGGGGGTGCTGTGCAGGGTGGTCATGGCGATCAGGACTCCGAATGGGGTAAAGGCCGACTTTATAACGGATAAAAATCGGCCTTAGAAGAGAATAAACAGCATGAATGAAAAATATGACAGCCAATGACCGATAACAATCGATTATTTACAGTTGCTCATTCAGCACCTTCGACAGCATGTCGACAAAGAAGTCCACGCTACGTTTGGAGGTCACCATCGGCGGCTTGATCTTGAGGATGTTCAAATAATCGCCAGTCGGCTGCATGAAGATCCCCAGCTCCCGCAAGCGATCACACAACAGGGTGGTCTCTTCGGTGGCGGGCTCCAGGGTTTGCCGGTCACGCACCAACTCCAGGCCCAGATAGAAACCGGAACCGTGAACCGCGCCTACCAGGGGATGACGGTCGATCAGTGCTTCCAGCCGCGCCTTGAAATGCCCGCCGACCACCTGGGCGTTTTCCCACAATTTTTCTTCTTCCATCACATCCAGCACCGCCATGCCGATCCGGCAACTTACCGGGCTGCCCCCCGACGATGAGAAGAAATACCCCTCGGCCTCCAATGCCTCGGCGATCTCGCGACGGGTGATCACCGCGCCAAGTGGCTGACCATTGCCCATGCCCTTGGCCATGGTGATGATGTCGGGCACCACGCCCTGCTCTTCGAAGCCCCAGAAAAAGTGCCCCATGCGGCCGTAGCCCACCTGCACTTCATCGGCGATGCACACGCCGCCTCGGGCACGCACCAACCCGTACACCTGCTGCAAGTAACCCGGCGGCAGGGAGATGCCGCCGGCGTTGCCGTACACCGGTTCACAGATAAACCCGGCCAGTTGGCGCTTGCTCGCAGCGATTTTCGCCAGGTTATGTTCCACGCTTCGTACGTAGTCCGGCGCACTGTCCTGCCCGCGGAATTCACCGCGATAGGTGTTCGGCGCGGTAACCGGATGGACCCACTCCGGGCGGCTGCTCAAGGCCTGGGGATTGTCCGCAATCGAGGTGGACACCGCATCCGCCGCCACCGACCAGCCGTGATAGGCCTCCAGCACACTGAGCATGTCGCGCCCACCGCTGTAGGCCCAGGCCAGGCGGATGGCCAGGTCGTTGGCCTCGGTGCCGCTGTTGACCAGGAACACCCGATCCATGCCCGCCGGCGCCAGCGCCAGCAAGCGCTCGGAAAACTCGGCAATGGCGGCATAGTGAAACCGCGAGTTGGTATTGAGCAGCGACCATTGCCGCGCCGCCACCGCCGCCATGCGCGGGTGGCCGTGACCCAGTACGGCGACGTTATTGAGCATGTCCAGGTAGGAACGGCCCTGCATATCGATCAGGTGGTTGCGCCAGCCGCGCTCGATGCGTGGCGGGTCGACGTAATAGTGCTTCTGCGAGCGGGCGAAACTGGCATCACGCCGGGCCAGCAGGGCATGGGGGTCGAGTTCCGGTTCGGCATCACAGGCCAGTCCCAGTAACCCCGCAGGCGAGGGGCACAAGGCTTGCCAGGCCAAGGCCCGGGACGGTGTACAAAACAGCGGCGGTTCGAGGTCGGCACGGCACAGTTGCACGGTCAGCGGCCCATGGACCTCACCGAGAACCTGCCCCTCCACCAGCAATGAACCGTGCTTCAACCGGGTGTCCACGCCCCACAACCGCACGCTCAGCTCCACCCCTTGCACGCTCACAAGGCCATCGGCGTCCTGATGCAGCGTTCCGGCAAAAGGCGCCTCCAACACCGTGCCATGGGGCAGATGCAGCTCTACGTGGAGGGGGAAAGTCTGCGGTTCGGTGGCACTGTCCGGGCAGGTACGCGACAGCCGATATTGGCCATAACGACTTGCCGCCAGCCCATGCACCGCCGCCGCCTGATCCAGCAGTTGCCGATCAATGCCGGGCAGTTCCCAGTTGCCGGCTTCGAAATGCGGGCTGAGCACACCCAGGTCGATCAGCGCGAACTCACGCCCCACCAGGCCCGGTAGCAACGGCGCGAAGTCCTGGCTGGCAATCGACGGCAGCGTCTCACCGACACTGCCGAGAATCGCAGCCTCCATCAGTTCAAACGGCACCGACGTCGCCACATGGAAAATTTCCCACTCGTGTTCGGCGTTTTTCAACAGGTAAGTGTTGTCCGGATCCAGGCGTTGCTGCTGTTCGCTGCTTAATACCAACACTGCCGCACGGGCGACGATCAGCGGCCACAACGCCTGCAATTCCTCGCGTTGCAACGGGGTCACGGCATGGCAGGCCCGGACCGCCGGCAGGATGGCAAACGGGTCGCCCTCGGCATGGTGCAACAGGGCCGCACAGGTCACCGACAGGTCGGCAACCCGCCAGGTGTGCACCAGGTCGCCGAAATCGATGACGCCTTGCAGTTGCCAGTGCCGTTGCGCATCGCGCTGCCAGACCACGTTGTCATCGGTGATGTCCATGTGCACCGCTTGCCAGGGCAGGCGGTCGGCCAGGGGGCGAATGCGCTGTTCAACCTGCTCGGCCACCTGTTCCAGTGCGGCGCGGTGGGGCAGGTTTTCCAGGGTGGCCAACAGATAGGTGATCAGTTCCCGGGCATGGCGTGGGTCCCATTGCAGGGTACGGTCCAATCCAGGGTGGGAGAAATCCGCCAGCGCCAGGCTCATGCGCCCGCACAGGTCGCCGAAGCCTGCGATCACGTCGCGCCCCAAATGCGGCAGATGGGTCAACGGCTGGCCGTCGATATAGTCCAGCAGCCGCAGGTGCAGGGGCTGGCCATCGACCGCCACGCTCAACAGTTCTTCACCGCTCAGGGCCTTGATGACCTTGGGCACCCGCACGCCCTGCAGGGTGTCGAGGGCCGCGTGCTGGGCCTGCAGCTCAATCACGGCATAGTCGCCCCGGCAGATTTTCAGAACAAACCGACCGCGGGCACTGTCGATTTTGTAATTGAGGTCTTGCTGGCTGCCCAGTGATTGCAGGGTGCCCGTGAGGCCGTAGTGCTGCTCGAGCAATTGCGCTGCCTGGTCGGGGGCTACTTGCGGGCAGGGTAGATTGGCGCGATGGATCAACGTAGCAAGCAGCATGGGCGTGGCCTCGTTTTTTTCAGGGGTGTATATCGCCATTGTTCAGGTGAGTTAGGCAACCCCCCTACGCATACCGCGCTTGCGCCTATCTTCCGCACAACTCAAGCTATGCTTCATTCGCTTAATGTCCGTCTAAGGAAAAGGCCCTCCGACATGCGCATTCTCATCACCGGCGGCGCTGGATTTATCGGCTCCGCCCTGATCCGCCATCTGATTCAAAACACCGAACACGAAGTGCTCAATCTGGACAAACTTACGTATGCAGGCAATCTGGAATCACTGACCAGCATTGCGTCTAACAGCCGCTATGAGTTCGTACAGGCCGATATCATTGACCAGGCCAGCGTCAGCGCCGTGCTGACGCGCTTCGAGCCACAGGCAATCATGCACTTGGCCGCAGAATCCCATGTCGATCGTTCGATTGACGGGCCGTCGGATTTTATCCAGACCAATATCGTCGGCACCTACAGCCTGCTGGAGGCCACCCGCGCGTACTGGCACACGCTGGCGGAGCCCTCCAAGAGCGCTTTCCGTTTCCATCACATCTCCACCGATGAGGTGTACGGCGACCTGCACGGCGTTGACGATCTTTTCACCGAAACCACGCCTTACGCGCCCAGTTCACCTTACTCCGCGAGTAAGGCGGCGTCCGACCACCTGGTGCGTGCCTGGCAACGCACCTACGGCCTGCCGGTATTGCTGACCAATTGTTCGAACAACTACGGCCCTTTCCACTTCCCCGAGAAGTTGATCCCGCTGGTCATCCTCAACGCGCTCGCGGGCAAGCCATTACCGGTCTATGGTAATGGTTTGCAGGTGCGCGACTGGCTGTTCGTCGAGGACCATGCCCGCGCACTTCTGAAAGTGGTAACTGAAGGTGTGGTCGGCGAGACCTACAATATCGGCGGCCACAATGAGCAAAAAAACATCGACGTGGTACGAGGCATCTGCGGCCTGCTGGAAGAATTGGCACCGCAACGTCCGGCCGGTTTGGAAAAATTTACCGACCTGATCACGTTCGTCAAAGATCGACCAGGCCACGATCAGCGCTATGCAATCGACGCCAGCAAGATCGAACGCGAACTGGGCTGGGTCCCGGAAGAAACGTTCGAGACCGGCCTGCGCAAGACCGTACAGTGGTACCTCGACAACTTGGAATGGTGCCGCAGGGTACAGGACGGCAGTTATCAGGGTGAACGATTGGGCAACACCGACATGAAGGATCTGATTGCATGATGAAGGGAATCGTATTGGCAGGAGGCTCAGGCACTCGCTTGCACCCCATTACCCTGGGCGTGTCCAAGCAGCTGCTGCCAGTGTATGACAAGCCGATGATCTATTACCCGATCTCGGTGCTGATGCTGGCAGGAATCAAAGACATCCTCGTGATTTCCACGCCAGTGGACTTGCCGCAGTATCGTAACTTGCTGGGCGATGGCAGCCAGTTCGGCGTGCGCTTCACCTATGCCGAGCAGCCGTCGCCGGATGGCTTGGCCCAGGCATTTATCATTGGCGAAGAATTTATCGGTAATGACCCGGTATGCCTGATCCTGGGTGACAACATTTTCCACGGCCAATATTTCGGCGAACAGTTGCGGACTGCAGCCAGGCGTCCTTCCGGCGCGACGGTATTTGGTTATTGGGTAAAAGACCCAGAACGATTTGGCGTGATCGACTTCGACAAGGACGGTCGCGCCCTGTCGATTGAAGAGAAACCACTGAAGCCAAAGTCCCCCTATGCCGTAACCGGCCTTTATTTCTACGACAACGACGTGATCGAGATCGCCAAAGCCGTGAAACCTTCACATCGTGGCGAGCTTGAGATTACCGACGTCAACAACGCCTATCTCAAGCGCGGCGACCTGCATGTGGAACGTTTCGGGCGCGGATTCGCTTGGCTCGATACAGGCACCCACGACAGCCTGTTGGAAGCTTCGCTCTACGTGCAGACCATCGAGCATCGCCAGGGCCTGAAAGTGGCCTGCCTGGAAGAAATTGCTTACCAGAACCGCTGGATTGACCGTGAATACTTGCTGGAGCGGGCCAAATATTTTGGCAAGACCGGCTACGGTCAATACTTGTTCACCCTCGCAGGGGATAATCCATATGAATGTATCCGCCACTGAGTTGCCCGGGGTATTGATCATCGAGCCGAAGGTTTTTGGCGATGAACGCGGTTTTTTCTATGAGAGTTTCAATGCCCGGGACTTTGCGCAAGCAACCGGGCTGCAGCAAGAGTTTGTTCAGGACAACCACTCGCGCTCACAAAGAGGCGTGTTGCGCGGCCTGCATTACCAAGTGGAACACGCTCAGGGCAAATTGGTGCGAGTGACTGCCGGTGAGGTGTTAGACGTCGCAGTGGATATACGTCAGAGCTCACCTGCATTTGGCAAATGGGCCAGCGTTCGGCTATCGACCGACAACAGTCGCCAACTGTGGATTCCTCCGGGGTTCGCCCATGGTTTTGTGGTGCTCAGCGACTACGCCGAATTCCTCTACAAGACGACTGATTACTACACACCCTCTGCAGAGCGCTGCATCCGCTGGGACGATCCGGACCTCAATATCGACTGGCAATTGACGGGGCCTCCAACCTTGTCTTCCAAGGACCAGAGCGGCAAAAGTCTGAAAGACGCCGATCTGTTCCCATGAAAATCCTGATCACCGGCCAACATGGCCAAGTCTCCCAGGCACTGCAACAGCAGCTCCAGGGCCTGGGCGAACTGATTGTACTCGGCCGCGAGCACCTCGATCTGGCCGACGCCAAGCGCATCCGCGAGCAGGTGCGCGCCCATCGCCCCGACCTGATCATCAACGCCGCCGCCCACACGGCTGTGGATCAGGCCGAAAGCGAACCGGACCTCGCCTTCGCCATCAACGCCACCGCCCCCGGAATTCTCGCCGAGGAAGCCAAGGCCCTGGGCAGCCCGTTGATCCACTACTCCACCGACTACGTGTTCGACGGCAGCAAGCCTGGGCCCTACACCGAAGCAGACACGCCCAACCCCTTGGGCGTCTACGGCCAGAGCAAACTGGCGGGTGAACAGGCGATTGCCGCAGTGGGAGGCCAGTACCTGATCCTGCGCACCAGCTGGGTCTACTCCAACCATGGCAAGAACTTCCTGCTGACCATGCAGCGCCTGCTGCAAGAAAAACCCCACCTGCGCATCGTCGCCGACCAGATCGGCGCGCCGACGTGGGCCGTGACCATTGCCGCCAGTACGCGCGCCCTGATCGAACGCTGGCAGGCGGGCAAGGCCGGGGAATGGGGCATCTACCACCTGACCGCCGAGGGTGAAACCTCGTGGTTCGGCTTTGCCCAGGCGATCGGCGAGCACCTGCGCGCCAGTGGCCGCGCGTGTGCCGAACTGGAGGCGATCCCGTCCAGCGCCTACCCGACGCCTGCCCGGCGCCCGCTGAACTCACGCCTCGATTGCAGCCACCTGCGCCAGCAATGGCGCGTCAGCCAGCCCTTGTGGCAAGACGCATTGCGCGAGTGTCTTGCCGGGCAGCACTAGGCATAATGCGCCTGTACCCACAGGCGCACGACTCCCATGACTCCACCCCTTCCGCGAAGACCCCGCTGGCGCAGCCTCGCCCTATTGGCCCTGTGCCTGGCACCGTTGCTGTGGCCGCTGGAGCACTTGGCCGAGCGTTACTATCGCAGCGAACTGGCCGGGCAAAACCGCCAGACCCTCGATCTGTACGTCGCCAACCTGCTGGGCACCCTGCATCGCTATGAAGTGCTGCCGCAGATCCTCGGCGACTTGCCGGCCTTGCGCACGGCGCTGGCCGCGCCGCAGGTCAGTACCAACCTGGTCAACGCCAACATGCTGCTCAAGGACGTCGCCGCCCAGGCCGGGGTGGAAGTGATGTATCTGATGGACACCACCGGCAAGACCCTCGCCGCGTCCAATTGGGACAAGCAGGACAGTTTCGTCGGGCGCAACTTCTCGTTCCGGCCCTATTTCAGCGAAGCCATGGCCGGGCGCCTGGGACGGTTTTTCGGGCTGGGCACCACCTCGGCCAAGCGCGGCTATTTCTTCGCCGCCGCGGTGCGCGATGGCGACACGATCATCGGCGTACTGGTGGTCAAGGTCGACCTGGACCACACCGAAAGCCTGTGGGGCAATACCCCGGAACAACTGCTGGTCACCGACCACAACGGCGTGGTGATCCTCACGTCGCGCCCGCAATGGCGCTTCCGTGCCACCCGGCCGCTGACCGCCGAAGAACGCCAGGCCATCATCGCCATCCAGCCCTACCCCACGCGCGACCCGCAACCCTTGAGCCTGAGCAGCAGCGCATGGCTGCGCCAATCCACCGCCATTGCCGAGACCGGCTGGAATGTGGAAATCCTGGCACCGCAATCCTTGATCAGCCGCCCGGTGCGCACGGTGGTCGCCGTGGGCGGCGCCACGTTGCTGGTGTTGATGCTGCTGCTGGGCCTGTTGATGCAGCGCCGTCGCCACTACCTGGAACGCATCGCCTTCGAAGCCAAGGCCCGCCGCGAGCTGGAGATGCGCGTGGTCGAACGTACCAGCGATCTGGAAGGCCTGAACCGGCGCCTCAAACAGGAAGTGCTGGAGCGCGAACACGCCCAGCAGGAACTGGTGCGCGCCCAGGATGACCTGGTTCAGGCCGGCAAGCTGTCAGCGCTGGGCACCATGTCGGCGAGTATCAGCCACGAACTCAACCAACCCCTGGCGGCGATCCGCAGCTATGCGGAAAACGCCGAGATCCTGCTCGACCACGAGCGCACCAGCGATGCCCGGGGCAATCTCAAGCTGATCAGCGAACTGACCGGGCGCATGGCCTCGATCATCGCCCACCTGCGCGCCTTCGCCCGGCGCGACCGGCACGCGCCGGAGAGCGTGGCCCTGCAACCCGCCCTCGACGATGCCCTGGCGCTCCTGGCCAAGCGGCGGCGCTCGATGGAAGTGGAACTGATCCGCGATTTGCCGGAAGCGACCCTGTGGGTGCAGGCCGGCGAAACCCGCCTGCGCCAGGTGCTGGGAAACCTGCTGGCCAACGCCCTCGACGCCCTTACCGAAAAAGGCCCGCCGCGCAAACTGTGGCTGAGTGCCGAAACCACCGCCCAGGGCGTCAACCTGTACATTCGCGACAACGGCCCGGGCTTTTGCATGGAAGCCCTGGGCCGCGCCAGCGAACCGTTCTACACCACCAAGACCCGCACCCAGGGCTTGGGCCTGGGCCTGGCGATCTGTGACACCCTGATGCGTGCCTTTGGCGGCGAACTGCTGTTTGCCAACCACAAGGAAGGTGGCGCGCTGTTAACCCTGAAATTGCGTGCCGGCTCGCCGGGCGTCAGTCTGCAACCGTCCGAGGACCGCAGTGTATGAGTATCGATAACCAGATTCAGGTGGTGTTGATCGACGATGATCCGCACTTGCGTCAGGCCCTGTGCCAGACCCTGGACCTGGCCGGGCTGAACGTCCTGCCCCTGGGCGAAGCCACCGGCCTCACCGCGCGCCTGTCGCGGGATTGGCCGGGCGTGGTGGTCAGCGACATCCGCATGCCCGGCATGGACGGCCTGGAGCTGCTGGCCGAGCTGCACGGCCAGGATCCGGACCTGCCGGTGCTGCTGATCACCGGCCACGGCGACGTGCCGCTGGCGGTGCAGGCCATGCGCGCGGGAGCCTATGACTTCCTCGAGAAACCCTTCGCCAGCGACGCCCTGCTCGACAGCGTGCGCCGCGCCCTGGCCCTGCGCCGGCTGGTGCTCGACAACCGCAGCCTGCGCCTGGCCCTGAGCGACCGCCAACAACTGAGCACCCGCCTGGTGGGGCACTCGCCACAGATGCTGCGCCTGCGCGAGCAGATCGGCGCCCTGGCCGCAACCCGCGCAGATGTGCTGATCCTCGGCGAAACCGGCGCCGGCAAGGAAGTGGTGGCCCGCGCGCTGCACGACCTGTCGAGCCGGCGCAGCGGGCCGTTTGTGGCGATCAACGCCGGGGCGTTGGCCGAGTCGGTGGTGGAGAGCGAACTGTTCGGCCATGAGCCCGGCGCCTTTACCGGCGCGCAGAAGCGGCGCATCGGCAAATTCGAATTCGCCAACGGCGGCACCTTGTTCCTCGATGAAATCGAAAGCATGAGCCTGGACGTGCAGGTCAAGCTGCTGCGTCTGTTACAGGAGCGTGTGGTGGAGCGCCTCGGCGGCAATCAGCTGATCCCGCTGGATATCCGCATCATCGCCGCCACCAAGGAAGACCTGCGCCTGGCCGCCGACCAGGGCCGCTTCCGCGCCGACTTGTACTATCGCCTCAACGTCGCGCCGTTGCGTATTCCGCCACTGCGCGAGCGCGGTGAAGATGCGTTGATGCTGTTCCAGCACTTCGCCGACGAAGCCAGCAGCCGCCATGGCCTGCCGTTGCATGAGCTGCAACCGGGCCAGCGTGCCCTGCTGTTGCGTCATAGCTGGCCGGGCAATGTGCGCGAATTGCAGAACGCCGCCGAGCGCTTCGCCTTGGGCCTGGAGTTGGCGCTGGACAGCACCCCGGACAACCCCGCCAGCAGCGTGCTGACTTCCACGCCGGGCGGCTTGAGCGAACAGGTCGAGCAGTTCGAAAAAAGCCTGATCGCCGCCGAACTGACCCGCCCCCACAGCTCCATGCGCAGCCTCGCAGAAGCCCTCGGCGTACCGCGCAAGACCCTGCACGACAAACTGCGCAAGCACGGCCTGAACTTCGCCAACCCAAGCACTGACGACGAATGACCCTGCCCACCCACCAAGAGGCCGCCATGAGCCGCGACAGCCGTTACCTGGAATCCATCCTCCACCACGACATCCCCCTGACCCGCGAAATGGGCCTCAAGGTACTCGACTGGCAAGACGGGCAACTGCGACTGCATCTGCCCCTGCACGCCAATATCAACCACAAGAGCACCATGTTCGGCGGCAGCCTCTACTGCGGCGCGGTGCTGGCGGGTTGGGGCTGGATGCACCTGCAACTGCGCGAGGAAGGGATTGAAGACGGGCATATCGTGATTCAGGAAGGGCAGATCAGTTATCCGCTGCCGGTGACGCACGACGCGACCGCCATTTGCGCGGCACCGGAGGAGAAGGTGTGGAAGCGTTTTTTGGCGACCTACAGGCGCTATGGCCGGGCGCGGCTGGCGTTGGACACCTGGATCGTGAATGAGGGCAGTGAAGAGCGGGCCGTTACGTTTACCGGCCAATACGTCTTGCACCGCTAGAAGCCAATACACAAAAAAAATGTGGGAGGGGGCTTGCTCCCTCCCACATTCAGATCGGCTGAGGTATTAAGAGCGGGCCAAGGTCAGCAACCGCTCACGCCACGCCGCCTTCGCCGGCAACGCCAGGAAAAACGGATTCAGCAACGACGCCCGCGCCGGATAGCTGAACGGCTCGCCACTCAACTCCAGCACCTCGCCGCCCGCCCCTTCCAATACACCCTGGGCCGCCGCCGTATCCCACTGCGAAGTCGGCGCCAGCCGCGGGTAGCAATCGGCACTGCCCTCGGCCAACAGGCAGAATTTCAACGAGCTGCCGATATTCGCCAGCTTCAACTCCCCCAACCCTTCGCTCAAACCGTCCAGCAGGCGCTCTTGCTCGGGGCTGGTATGCCGGCGGCTGGCGACCACGGTGAACGCCTCACCCACTGCCGGCGCCTCGCGCACCTGGATCTGCCTGGGCGCTTCGTTCACGTCGGAACGCCACGCCCCCAGGCCGGCACCACCGAAGTAGCAACGGCCACTGGTGGGCATGGACACCACGCCGAACACCACGCGCCCCTGTTCGACCAGGGCAATATTGACGGTGAATTCTTCGCTGCCGGCGATAAATTCCTTGGTGCCATCCAGCGGGTCCACCAGCCACCAGCGCTGCCAGCCGGCACGTACGCTCTGGTCGATGTCAGCGTCTTCTTCGGACAGCACCGGGATGCTCGGGTCCAATGCGGTAAGGCCCGCAAGAATCAGATGGTGGGCGGCCAGGTCGGCCGCCGTCACCGGCGAATCATCGGCCTTGGAGGTCACCGCCACATCGGCGCGCCAGTACGGCAGGATCACTTCACCCGCCTGGCGGGCCAGTTCGATCACAGGGGCGATAAACGGGTGGCCTAAAAACAGTTCGCTCATGGGGTAAACGCTCCACGCTGAATCAACAAATCTCGTACCAGGTACAACGCCGCCAGGGCGCGGCCTTCGCTGAATTGCTCGTTTTGCGCAAGCTGCGACAGCTCGCGCAGGTTGACCCTGTCCACACGCATCGGCTCGGGCTCATCACCTTCCAGGCGTTCTTCATAGAGTTCGGTGGCGAGCACCACCTGGATTTTCTGGCTCATGTAGCCAGGGGATAACGACAGCTCGGTAATGTGTTCCAACTGCCGTGCGCCGTAGCCGGCTTCTTCCTTGAGTTCCCGGTCTGCCGCCGCCAGCACGTCTTCGCCGGGTTCGATCAGGCCCTTGGGCAACGACAGCTCATACTCATCGGTACCGCCGCAGTACTCTTCAACCAGCAACGCATGATCTTCGTCGATCATCGCCACGATCATCACTGCGCCGTAGCCGGCACCGCGGCCCACCAGGCGCTCGTAGGTCCGTTCAACGCCATTGGAAAAGCGCAATTGCACTTCCTCCACGCGGAACAAACGGCTACTGGCGACTATTTCGCGGGCGAGGACGGTGGGTTTCTGGCGCATAAGCGGCTCCTTGGCGTGATCGGGTTACTATACCGTGGCTTTTCCGATTGTCTGTGTCGGATATCTTTACTTACATGAGACCGCACCATGCCCTCTTTGCCCTGGCACGCCATCGACACCGTCCTGCTGGACATGGACGGCACCCTGCTCGACCTGCATTACGACAACCATTTCTGGATGGAACACCTGCCCCAGCGTTACGCCGAACTGCACGGGGTGAGCCGGGCCATGGCCGAGATGGAGTTGCAGCCTCTGTTCGAGCGTAACGCCGGACAGTTGCAATGGTATTGCCTGGATTTCTGGAGTGCGGAACTGAACATCCCGGTGCGCGAGCTCAAGCTGGAAACCGCCCACCTGATCGCCCTGCGCCCGGATGCCGATACCTTCCTGGCGGCGATCAAACGGGCAGGCAAGCGCGTGATCCTGATCACCAACGCCCATCGTGATTCGCTGTCATTGAAGTTGGAGCGCATTGAACTGGCGCCGTACTTCGAGCGATTGATCAGCTCCCACGACTACGGCTTCGCCAAGGAAAACCCGCAGTTCTGGGATGCCTTGCAGGCTGACATCCAGTTCGATCCGGCTCGCAGCCTGTTTATCGACGACACCCTGCCGATCCTGCGCAGTGCCCAGGCGTTTGGCGTGGGGCATTTGCTGGCGGTGAAAGAGCCGGACAGCAAAAAGGGGCCAAAGGACACGGCTGAATTTGCAGCAGTCGGTGACTACCGCGATCTCATTGCCGGGCTCTGAACCCTGTGGGAGGGAGCAAGCCCCCCTCCCACCTTTTCGCCCGTGTATTACTCAGGAATACGCAGTGTCTGCCCTGGGTAAATCTTGTCCGGATGGGACAACAGCGGCTTGTTGGCCTCGAAGATCTTGTTGTACAGGTTGGCGTTACCGTACACCGTCAGGGAGATCGCGCTGAGGGTGTCACCCTTTTTCACCACGACGAAACGGGCGGCGGCAACTGCCGGGCCGGTTACGGTGATCTGGTCATCCACACTGGCCACGCCTTGAATGTTACCCAGCGCCAGCAGAATCTTCTCTTTCTCTTCCTGGGTGGCGACTTCACCGGTCACGGTCACTTTGTCGCCATCCACCGTGGTCTGCACATTCGGATTCCCCAGACCCACCTTCGCTACGTGTTCCTTCAACTGCTCACTCGCGTTGGCATTACCCGGCGTCAACAGGTCGACAATCTTTTCGCCGGCTTCTTTGATAAAGCTGAAAATGCTCATAGTGCGCTCTCCTTGGTAGTTGATTTCCAGATGCCCAAGACTAGACCAGTCCGGCAGACTTGGGTTCCAGCCCGACCAAAGACGCAAACGCGCTAGAATCCCCCCGCCATTGGAATAAGCCCTGGAGCGAAGATGGACATCAAGCAGCTGAAATTCCTCATCGCCCTCGACGAGACCCGTCACTTCGGCCAGGCCGCGGCGCGTTGCCACATCACCCAGCCAACCCTTTCGATGCGCCTGCGCAACCTTGAAGAAGAGCTGGACTTGCCGCTGGTCAATCGCGGCCAGCGCTTCGAAGGGTTCACCGCCCCCGGCGAGCGCGTGCTGGCCTGGGCACGCACGGTGCTGGCGGCCTATGACGGTTTGCAGGCCGAAGCCGCCGCCTGCCGTGGCAACCTGGTGGGTACGTTGCGCCTGGGTGTGGTGCCGTTGTCGAGCTTTGATCCGCTGGCGTTGATGCAACAACTGCACAAGGAGCATCCGAGCCTGCGCTTTGAGCTTTCGGCCCTCAGCTCCGAGCAGATCCTCGAACAGTTGGCGAGCAATCGCCTGGACCTGGGCGTGTCCTACCTCGACCGCCTGGACAACGAGCGCTTCGATTCCCTGGCCCTCGGCGAAACCCGCATGGGCCTGCTCTACGACCAGCGCTATTTCAGTTTTGGCGACAAGCCGCTGAGCTGGGAGGCATTGATCGAACTGCCCCTGGGCATGCTCACCAGTGGTATGCATTTCCGTCAGTCCATCGACCACAACTTCCACAGCCGGGGCCTGCACCCGCAGCCGCTGTTACAAACCGACGCCGTCCATCAGTTGCTACAAGCGGTGCATGGCGGACTGTGCTGCGCCGTCATGCCGTTGGACGGCGGCCTGGACGCCCTCACCGAACATTTGCGCCTGCAACCCATCGAAGACGCCCACACCCTGGCGCGCCTGGGCCTGATCATGCGGCGCAGCGCGCCGCGTTCGGCATTGGCAGAGGCGTGTTTCGCGCTGTTTCAGAAATCGCAAACAGAGTCTTGATCGACGTCATCTATCGGTAGATCAGTACTGGCAATTAGACGCGACGCTTTGTCGCGCCTAGTCTAAACACTGATCAATCCGCCGGTGGTACTGCCCCATGAACGCCAAGCGCCCAGTCTGCGCGGCGCCTGCTCCGGAAGCGTCCGCGCCCGTCGCCAGCCAGAGCTACCAGTTTTGCAACCTTGAGCACACTGAAGTCGCCAGCACCGCCTTGGCCGAAGAAGTGGCGTTGGCGATTGCCTATAACGACATCAGCCAGGCCGTCATGCTGGTCACGCCCACGGACCTGGAAGACTTTATTGTCGGGTTCAGCATCGGCAGCGGCATTATCGCCGACGTCAGCGATATTTATGATCTGAAACTCAGCGGTTCGGGTTCGGCCCAATACGCTCAGGTGCAGATCTCCAGCCGTGCGTTCTGGAACCTCAAGCAGCAGCGCCGCCAGCTGGCAGGCACCAGCGGCTGCGGCCTGTGCGGAGTGGAAGCGATGGAACAGGCCCTGCCGGACCTTCAAGTGCTGCCCGGCGCGCCCTTGCCGCCAGCCGAATGGCTCGACGGCCTACGCCAGCGCATCAGTGCGTTCCAGCCTTTGGGCCAGTACAGCGGCGCTGTGCATGCGGCCGTGTTCATGAATAACCAGGGCGAATTGCTGATGGGCCGTGAAGACATCGGCCGGCACAACGCCCTCGACAAGTTGATCGGTGCGCTGATCCGCCAACGGGTCCGCACCGACGGCGGGCTGGCGATTGTCACCAGCCGTTGCAGCCTCGAATTGATCCAGAAAGTCCTGCGCGCGGGCATTCAGACCCTGGTCAGCCTGTCGTCGCCCACCGGCCTGGCCCTGCAATGGGCTCGCCGGCATCACCTCAATCTCATCCACCTGCCGCAGAAAAGTGCGCCGCGGGTCTACAGCCCTGCGATGGAGAACCAGCCGTGAGCAATCATCATCAAGCCGACCAAACCCCAACCCCGCGCTACAAGCCCTACAAGGGCCCGGCTGGCGGCTGGGGTGCGCTGATCAGCGTGGCACAGGCGTGGTTGACCAGCGACAACGCGCTGAAAAACCTGCGCATGATGCTCAAGACCAACCAGAACGGCGGCTTCGACTGCCCGGGCTGCGCCTGGGGCGACTCGCCGGAAAGCGGCATGGTCAAGTTCTGCGAGAACGGTGCCAAGGCGGTCAACTGGGAAGCCACCAAGCGCCGCGTTGACGCAGCGTTTTTCGCCAAGCACAGCGTCACCGCGCTGCTGGAGCAAAGCGACTATTGGCTCGAGTACCAGGGCCGCCTGACCGAGCCGATGCGCTACGACGCCGAAACCGACCGCTACACCCCCATCAGTTGGGAAGCGGCCTTCGACCTGGTCGGCAAGCACCTCAACGCCCTGCCCAGCCCGGACATGGCCGAGTTCTACACCTCGGGCCGTGCCAGTAACGAAGCGGCGTACCTGTACCAGCTGTTTGTGCGCGCCTACGGCACCAACAACTTCCCGGATTGCTCGAACATGTGCCACGAGGCCAGCGGCGTGGCCCTGGCGCAGAGCGTGGGGGTCGGCAAAGGCACCGTGACCTTTGATGACTTCGAACATGCCGATGCGATATTCGTCTGGGGCCAGAACCCCGGCACCAACCACCCGCGCATGCTCGAACCGCTGCGTGAAGCGGTCAAACGCGGTGCCCAGGTGGTGTGCATCAACCCCCTCAAGGAGCGCGGCCTGGAGCGCTTCCAGCATCCGCAGCATCCGCTGGAAATGCTCACCAACGGCGACAAGCCGACCAACACCGCATACTTCCGCCCGGCCCTGGGTGGCGACATGGCGATCCTGCGCGGCATGGCCAAGTTCCTGCTGCTGTGGGAGCGCCAGGCTCAGGCCGAAGGCAAGGAAGCCGTGTTCGATCACGACTTTCTCAATGAACACACGGCCAACGTGCTGGATTACCTGGGCCAGATCGACGATACCTCCTGGGATGAAATCGTCGAACAGTCCGGCCTGACCCTGGTCGAGATCGAGCAAGCGGCGCGCATGTACGCCAAGGGCAAGAACGTGATCATGTGCTGGGCAATGGGTATCACCCAGCACCGCCACTCGGTGCCGACCATCCAGGAAATCGCCAACCTGATGCTGCTGCGCGGCAACATCGGCCGCCCCGGCGCCGGCCTGTGCCCGGTGCGTGGCCACAGCAACGTGCAGGGCGACCGCACCATGGGCATCAACGAACGCCCACCGGTGGCGTTCCTCGACGCCCTGGAGCGGCGCTTCCAGTTCCAGGTGCCGCGCACCAACGGGCACAACGTGGTGGAAGCAATCCACGCCATGCTTGAAGGTCGCTCCAAGGTGTTTATCGGCCTGGGGGGCAACTTCGCCCAAGCCACCCCGGACAGCCCGCGCACCTTCGAAGCACTGCGCAATTGCGACCTGACCGTGCAGATCAGCACCAAGCTCAACCGCAGCCACCTGATGCACGGCAAAGACGCGCTGATCCTGCCGTGCCTGGGCCGCACCGACATCGACATCCAGGCCGAAGGTCCGCAAGCGGTGACGGTGGAAGACTCGTTCAGCATGGTCCATGACTCCAACGGCCAACTGCAGCCGCTGTCGAAGTTGATGAAATCAGAACCGGCCATCCTCGCCGGCATCGCCGCCGCAACCCTGGGCAGCAAACCGGTGGACTGGAACTGGTTGGTGGCCGACTACAGCCGCATCCGCGACCTGATCGCCGATACCATCCCAGGCTTCAAGGACTTCAACGAACGCCTGAAACACCCCGGTGGTTTCTACCTGGGCAACTCCGCAGGTGCCCGGCGCTGGAACACGCCTTCGGGCCGTGCCAACTTCCGCCCGAACATCCTGCCCAAGGACCTGATCCACGAGCGCACCCACGCCACGGGCCACGTGCCGGACCTGATCATGCAATCGATGCGCTCCCACGATCAGTACAACACCACCATTTATGGCCTGGACGACCGCTATCGCGGGGTCAAAGGCCAGCGTGACGTGCTGTTCGTCAACGAAGCCGACATCATCCGCCTCGGCTTCAAGCCGGGGCAGAAAGCCGACATCGTGTCGTTGTGGGAAGACGGCCGCGAGCGTCGTGTGAAGGGCTTCACCTTGCTGGCGTTTGATATTCCGGCGGGGCAGGCTGCGGCTTACTACCCGGAAGTGAACCCGTTGGTGCCGCTGGAAAGCACCGGGGATGGCAGCCATACACCGACGTCGAAGTTCGTGGCGATACGTTTGGAAGCTGCCAGTGACAATGGGCTGATCATGGCGCGTTCGGCCTGACTGATCATTTCGGGCACAAAAAAGGCCGCTTTTGCATAAAAGCGGCCGCTCCGAAGTAGCTAAAGACTCGCAAAAACTACTTAAGTTCCCGAGCTAAAACAGTAACTTAGAGAATTGTGTACAACTCGTGTTACTGGTCGGATTTCTATTGTAACCATGTCAATACAGCCTCAGGATCGCGCCGTCATCCTCTTGAGGTCTCTCTATGAAGTTCTCCTCGATTCTCTTGTTGTCCCTTGGCCTGGTCAGTGGCGCAGCCATGGCCGGTGGCACCACCGAAGCCGGTGTGGGCGGCGCATTGGGCGGGGTTCTAGGCTCGGTTGTCGGCCAGCAGTTGGGCGGCAACACCGGTTCGACCATCGGCGCGGCCCTGGGCGGCGCAGGCGGTAGTGCGGTCGGCGCCGACAAGCGCAGCCGCGGCGAAGCAGCCATTGGCGGCGCACTGGGCGCAGCCGGCGGCAACGTGGTGGGCCGCAGTGTCGGCGGCAGCACCGGGGCACTGATCGGTTCAGCGGCCGGCGGTGGCGCGGGCGGTGCGCTGGGCAACTACATGGGCAACAAGAGCGATGACGATGATCGTCGTAGTCGTGATAGCCGCCGTTATGACCGCGACGACCATCGCGGCCGCGGCCATGCCTACGGGCATCGCAAGAACAAGCATCACTACCGTCACCGCTAAGCGCTAAAGAACACTGCAAAATCAATGTGGGAGGGGGCTTGCCCCTCCCACATTGGGTTCCGTGGTGCCTGCAACGCCGAAGTCAGACCACCAACCGCTGCAACGCCTCGCGCAACATCCCCGGAATCGTCACCGGCTGGTTCGTCCCCCGATCCACGAACACATGCACAAAGCGCCCCGCCGCACAGGCCTCCTCTTCGCCTGCCTTGAATACCGCCAACTCGTACTGCACGGAGCTGTTGCCCAGCTTGCCCACCCGCAGGCCGATGTCCAGGCGGTCGGGAAAGGCAATCGACGCGAAGTAATCGCACGCCGAACTCACCACAAACCCCACCACCTCACCGTCATGAATATCCAACCCACCCTGTTCGATCAGGTAGGTATTCACCGCCGTGTCGAAGAAGCTGTAGTAGGTGACATTGTTCACATGGCCGTACACATCGTTGTCGTGCCAACGCGTGATGATCGGCTGGAAGTGACGGTAATCGGCGCGTTGCGGCATCGAGTCAGGCATGGGCAGGTCTCATGAAAGTAGGGTTACAGGTCACTCAAGTGGGCTTGGGCCCACTCACGCACGTCGGCGTAGGGGTAGTCTTCCAGCGCTGCGAAACCGGGAATGCCCCGCGCCTTCAACTTGGTAAACAACGGCACGCTGATACCCCCCAGGAACCGTGTCAGCCGCTCAGCGCCCGGCAGTTGGCCGGTGTGCTCATGATGCCTGTGGATAAAATCACCGCACAGCCCCATGAAGTTTTTATCCACAAGTGGCGGCAGGCTCGGCGGCGCCGGCAAATGCGCGACGTGGCCGTGGCACACGGAGCAGTGCCCGCAGCGCTGCGGTGCATTTTCATCACCAAAGTAACGCGCCAGGCGCTGCCCCAGGCAATGTTCGGTGGCGAACAGATCGAGCATGGCGTGAATCCGCGCCACTTCCGTCACCTCGTGCTGCTTGAAGCCTGTGTATAACTCGGCGCTCAACACCTGCGGATCAAACTCGGTATCCAGCAGGCTGTAGACCTCCGTCATCTGCTTGCTTTCCAACTCGATCAGGCCTTGTTCCTGGAAGTAATCCAAGGCCTTCACCACCCGACTGCGTTCGGCATTGTGTTGCTGGTAAAGCGCATCGAAATCCACGGTCGCCCAGGTTTTCGCACGCTTGCACACCTGGATGATCGCCGCGACAAACTGCTGGCGCTCGCCGGAAAAACGCGTCAGCAGAGCCTCGGGCTCGACCAGGTACTTGAAGCGGTATTCGGCATAAAACGCGTAGCGCGGCGCGATCACGCCCTTGAGCTCCAATTGCACCAACAGTGTCTTCAGTGGCAGTTCGCGGATGTTGCTGTGGTCCGACAGCGACCTCAGCAGGAACTCCCACTGCCCTTCACTGCGCGCGGCCTGCAACTCTTCCAGCACCCGCCGAATACCGTCCTGCTCCGGCGTATCGCCATACACGAAGTTTTCCAGCACATTGAGGCTGTCGCGGTTGGCCAGAACCAGGCAGTCCGAGGGCTGCCCATCACGCCCCGCACGGCCGATTTCCTGGCTGTAGTTCTCGATGGATTTGGGCAGGTCAAAATGCACCACATTGCGGATATCGCTCTTGTCGATGCCCATGCCAAACGCGATGGTAGCGACGATGCAATTGGAGCGCCCGCCCATGAAGCGCTGCTGGATGCCTTCACGCCTGTCGTGGGGCAAGCCGGCGTGATACGCCTCGGCCTGGATACCGTTGCGGTTCAGGTGCTCGGCAATCTGCTCGGCGGTTTTCTGCAAGGTGACGTAGACGATGCTGGGCTGGTTGGCCCGCGCGCTCATCCACTGCACCAGGCGACGACGCTTGTCCGCACCGGCGACCGGCTCCACCAACAGGTTGAGGTTGGGCCGGTAGAAGCCCGTGGTGACCACGTCGTCCGGCGCAATGGCGAACTTGGCCTGCATGTCGGCAATCACCTTGGGCGTGGCCGTAGCCGTCAGCAGCAGCGCTTGCGGGATCTTGAACTGGCGCTGGTAGTCCGGCAGCTTCAAATAATCCGGGCGGAAGTTGTGGCCCCACTCGGAAATACAGTGCGCCTCATCCACCACCAGCAGCGAGATCTGCACACTTTGCAGGAAGTGGCGAAAACGCTCGTTCTTCAAGCGCTCCACGGAAATCATCAGGATTTTCAGCTCGCCCGACCGCGCGCGTGCCATCACGTCATTGGCGTCCTCGCGGCTTTGCGCCGAATCGATACTGCCCGCCGAAATACCGTGGCGTTGCAGGAAGCCCAACTGGTCCTGCATCAACGCCAACAACGGCGACACCACCAGCGTCAGGTGTGGCAGCAACACCGCCGACAGTTGGTAACACAGGGACTTGCCCGATCCCGTAGGAAAAATGGCCGCAGCCGAACGACCTGCCAGTACGGCGCTGACCGTTTCTTCCTGGCCCGGACGAAACTGTGGATAACCAAAGACCTGCTGGAGGGTGTCGTGCATAGGCTGTCACTCCATTGACCGCTGAAGGTGGCTTAAAAACGTAGCCCAGCACGTTCAGCGAATCGAGAAAGGTCGCATGGAAAAAAGAGACAGGATGATACACAGGGTGGGGGACGGCCTAGGGCCGAATCGGGAATAAACTGAGGAGGTTGCAGGAAAGACACAGATCCAAATGTGGGAGGGGGCTTGCCCCCGATGGCAATGGATCAGTTACCAATAACTGACTGACCCACTGCTATCGGGAGCAAACCCCCTCCCACATTTTCAGACCTGCGCTACAGCTGAATCAGCGGTTCTGCACCCGCTCAATCGCCGTGTCATACACCGGGTTGGCCTTCTGTTCCTTGGCCAGTTGATAGTGACGCAATGCATCCGGGAACTGCCCCGCCGCTTCGTAGATCCGCGCAATGTTGTAGTAGGCACCTGCACGTACGGTGGCAGCATTGGCACCGGTGGCGAGGGCGATAGCCTTGCGATTGGCCCAGATCGACTCGGCAGTGTTGCCGGCTTTCTGATACGCCAGGCCGAGGTTGCCGTAGGCCTTGCCGAAGCCATTGTCCAGCTCGATAGCCTGGCGGAACAGGTCGATGGCCTGGTCCAGCTTGCCGGCCTGGTAGGCCGCTTCACCCTGCAGGTTCAGACGCTTCGCATCTGTTTGTACGGAAGAACTGACGGTGACGGCGGTGACCGCCACGCTGTCATCCAGCAGCGGTTTGACTTCGTTCAGCACATTCGCCGCATTCACGGTCACGCCACTGAAAGTGTTGATGTCCTGGAAGTCGCCGCTGCCGGTCATGCGGAACACCGTCCACAGGTTGCCGCTGCGGTTCTTGGGCACGTAGTAGGTACGCACCAGCGATTGGCCCATGTACACGAACACCTTGGCTTCGCTGTCGGATAACTGGCGCGAGCCTGGGTTGCCGCCATTGCTGTAGTCATGCACGGCATAAACATAGCTTTCGCCGTAGTGTTTTTTCTGCAGGGTGATGGTTTCCGGGCCGTAGCTGTCGGTGTCATCCACATCCAACTCGGCATCGGTACCCTTCTGGTTCTCGAAGTAGATGTTATTGCCGGGGAAAATCATGTGGGAGTCGAGGTCACTCGGCGTCTTGCCCCACGTCAGCACCACACGCAGGCCATCGAGGTTTTCCATCACCGGGCTGATGGCGTAGGTCATGCCCGCGCAGGGGCACTTCACCACCAGGTTGGAGTAGCCAGGCTTCTTGATGATCAGCAGGTTGCTCCCATCATCGGCGGCCTCACTGGTCAGCGTCACTTGGCCCTGGGCGTTGGTGCGGCCCACCACGTTCTGTGCGCCGTTACGTTGCAGCAGCACTTCGGCATCGGCGATTTTCTGGTCCTTGACCACCGCACTGAGCACTTCGATCGGCAACTGCCCGGCCTGGACCGAAAAAGCCACCGCACACAATGACATCGCCGAAGCAACACGAAGCAAACCCATGCCTAACTCCCTTTAAGTCGCGGGCGGAAATCGCCCTGCAAGATTTTGCGGTGAAACATACGCTGAATTCCGGGTGTCGGCGGACTTTTTATACAAAATGTGACGTGGTTTTTATCCCGCCTGCCCATTGAAGCATTGCGCTACAATCAAACCTTGCTACCCAGGAGTACGCTGCGATGAGCGAACTGACGTTTGAGCAAAAACAGGATCATTACCACAAGATCCGCCGTTCCAATTACCTGGCCAGCCTGCGCCTGGAAGGGTTCGACACCCAGCCGACCGACGTCGACAAACCCCTGCCGACCCGCGAAGCCGTCCTTGCCAAGTACCGCAACACCCCACGCTGATGCTCGACAAATACGGGGTGGGCCAGGATCCGTACTGCTATCCCGGTAGCAGCGTCCTGCGCAACCGCCTCGATTTGCTCGACGAAGCCCGCCTGCACCAGGCCGAGCGGGAATTATCCGAAATCGCCGTAGGCAACCTCCCTCTCTTCCCCCCGCCCTACGACCTCGACCGTCTGCAACACATCCACCGCACGCTGTTCGGTGACATCTACGACTGGGCCGGTGAGTTGCGCAGCGTGAACATCCAGAAAGGCGACACCCTGTTCTGCACCCCGGAGCGCATCCCCCCGGAAGCCGCGAAGATCATCCGGCAGATGGAAGAAGCAAACTGGTTTGTCGGTGCCAGCCAAACCGAGTTGATAAGCAGGATTGCCGAAGCCTATGGCGACCTCAACGTCATCCACCCCTTCCGCGAGGGCAATGGCCGGGCGCAGCGGATTTTGTTCGAACAGATCATCGTCAACGCGGGGTTTTCAGTGAACTGGTGGCTGGTGAAACACGCGGCATGGATACCGGCGAATATCGATGCGGTGGCGTGTGATTATCGGGGGTTGGTGGCGATTTTTGAGCGGTGTGTCAGCAGGCCTGCAGGGCAGTGATCGTTCCTCACGCTCTGCGTGGAAATGATCTTGATCAACGGCGAGGCGATGGACCAGAAAAAACACGGCGTCCTTGAGTTTTTCGCGAGCAATCTCGCTCCTACAAGCACTGCCAAGCCACAAATGCCGGAAACCGTTGTAGGAAACCTCCAAACACCGCGACATCCCCTTCCCAAACTGCTCCAAACACCCGCTTGACCCTCTACAGAAGTTACCCGTAGCTGAATGAAAATAGCGCGGTCTCAACTTTCTCGGCAGAAACCTGTGAACATCGAAAGGGCTCAACACATCGGCCACTATGGCGTCATCTTCACAGTGAATCGCTTCACTGTTGTGCCTGACAATCGGCATGCTTTGGCCAATCTATGCCTGCTTGAAGCAAAAACGGTGGCGCGGTCAACACTCTCAATGCATGTCTACTCGGACGAGTCTTAGTGACATGGCCGTTTATCTTCAATCCGCTTCCTTTCTCATTATCTATTTGGTGCTGCACTACCAAATCACAGACCCAATGCTCAGAAAGCACTTCGCAGTCACATTTCTTACAACAGGCCTTATTTTGACGGTCCTACTACCCTATGTAGCGGTGATCCTCAGAATGCCCCTCCTACCTGTCTTTGTATTCTTGATAGGCTTGGCGCTCTTCATCACTCGAAACAAATACCGCCTCCAACGCAACCAGCCCCTTCATCCACTCCTGCGTGCCCCCACCATGAACCTCGCCCCCAACTTCCCCGAAGACCCCGTGATGCAGCAACTCCTGCAACTGCTGCACGAAGAAATCGGCCTGCCGAAACACAAGACCATCCGCCTGCAAACTTCACTCAATTTCGACCTGGGCTGTGACGGCAGTGAAGCCAAGCAACTCATGGAAGCGCTGGAGCAGGAGTTCGCCCTCGACCTCGGCGACTACGACACTTATCGTTACTTCAACCCACCGGTCTTTGACGTGTTCCTCAAGCGTCGGGGCAAGGGGCATGGCGACAAGGTGCCGCTGACCATCGGCATGCTCTACCTGGCCATCAAGACCCACAGCTGGGACACCCAGACACTGGAAAACCTGAGCTGAACGAAGATCAGCTCCAGGCACACCGCAACTCAAAGGTGGAGGGGCAATGATTCTGCCTATCGTCGACTAACCCTTCGCGCACAAAAAAGCCGCCCACTAGGGGCGGCTTTTTAACAGCGACCGAGTCTTACAACTTCGGACCCGCAGCCTTGATCGCATCACTCACTTCAAACTTCTTGAAGTTCTCGATGAACAGACCAGCCAGCGCCTTCGCTGCTTCATCGTAAGCCGCCTTGTCTGCCCAGGTGTTACGTGGGTTCAACAGGCCGGTTTCAACGCCCGGTACGGCCAATGGCACGTCGAGGTTGATGGTGTCGAGGTGTTCGGTTTCAGCACCGATCAACGCGCCGCTCTGGATCGCTGCGATCACGCCGCGCGTGGTCGGGATGTTGAAGCGCTTGCCAACGCCGTAGCCGCCGCCGGTCCAGCCGGTGTTGACCAGGTAGACCTTGGAGCCGAAGCCGCGGATGCGCTTGATCAGCAGCTCTGCGTATTCGCCGGCCGGGCGTGGGAAGAACGGCGCGCCGAAGCAGGTGGAGAAGGTCGACTTGATGCCGCTGCCCGAACCCATTTCGGTCGAGCCCACCAGCGCGGTGTAGCCGGACAGGAAGTGGTAGGCCGCTTGTTCTTCGCTGAGGATGGACACGGGCGGCAGTACGCCGGTCAGGTCGCAGGTCAGGAAGATCACCGCGTTTGGCTCGCCGCCCAGGTTCTTCTCGGAACGCTTGGCAACGTGCTCCAGCGGGTAGGCGGCGCGGCTGTTCTGGGTCAGGCTGACATCGGCATAGTCGGCGTGCTTGGCCTCGTCGATCACGACGTTTTCCAGCACGGCGCCGTGCTTGATGGCTTTCCAGATAACCGGCTCGTTCTTCTCGGACAGGTCGATGCACTTGGCATAGCAACCGCCTTCGATGTTGAACACCACGCCTTCGCCCCAGCCGTGTTCGTCGTCACCGATCAGGTAGCGGCTTTCGTCGGCGGACAGGGTGGTCTTGCCGGTACCCGACAGACCGAAGAACAGGGTCACGTCGCCTGCTTCGCCAATGTTGGCGGCGCAGTGCATCGGCAGTACGTCGGAAGCCGGCAGCAGGTAGTTCTGCACCGAGAACATGGCTTTCTTCATTTCACCGGCGTAGCGCATGCCGGCGATCAGCACTTTTTTCTGGGCGAAGTTGAGGATCACGCAACCGTCGGAGTTGGTGCCGTCACGCTCTGGCACGCACTCGAAGTTGGCCACGTTGAGCACTTGCCACTCGTCACGACCGGCCGGGTTGTACTGGGCCGGGTTGATGAACAGGCAACGACCGAACAGGTTCTGCCAGGCAGTCTGGGTGGTCATTTTCACGGCCAGGTAGTGGTCTTCGGCAGCCCCTACGTGAACGTGGGAAACGAAATGCTCTTGCGCGTTGTTGAACGCCTCGACGCGGGCCCACAGGGCATCGAACTTGTCGGCCGGGAACTTGCGGTTGATCGGGCCCCAGGCGATGGAATCCTGGGTGGAAGGCTCTTCAACGATGAAACGGTCGACTGGCGAACGGCCGGTACGGTGACCGGTTTCCACGACCAGCGCGCCGGTATCGGCAAGCACGCCTTCACCGCGCTGCAGGGCTTCTTTGACCAGATCGTCAACACTCAGATCGGTGTATACGGCGTTATTGGCTTGCGTCATGAGGTTCCCCGTCGGCCTGTGGCCGAGTGCTCCAAACGTTTTGTAGTAGAAAGTTGCGCACTACTACCGCGAAAAAAGTGGGCCGGATTATGCCAGAAAAGCCCAAAAAGAGTAGGGCCCTCCCGTCAGAACGCCTCTAATCCGGCATTTGACAGGTGATTTACCTGTGCTTAAACGTTTTAGTGGCGGGTGTCGGAAGGCGTGTCGATGCCTGCGCCCGCGAACAATTGCGCTACATCGGCAGCGTCGAACAGGTAGCGCTCGTTGCAGAACTGGCAGTCGATCTCGATATTGCCACCGTGTTCCACCACCAGGTTCTGCGCATCTTCCAGGCCCAGGCTGACCAGGGCGTTGCCCGAACGCTCGCGGGAGCAGCTGCAGTGGAAGTGCAGCGTCTGCGCGTCGAACAGGCGCACGGGGTCTTCGTGGTACAGGCGGTGCAGGATGGTTTCGTTGTCCAGACCCAGCAGTTCTTCGGCTTTCAGGGTATCGGCCAAGGCAATGCAGTGCCGCCAGCTTTCAGCGCGATCTTCGTCGTCCTTGATACGGTCGGCCGGCAGTTGTTGCAGCAACATGCCACGGGCGCGCTTGCCGTCGGCGTTAAGCCAGAACTTGGTGCCCACTTGCTGGGACATCACGAAATAGTTGGTGAAGCATTCCGACAGCGTCTTGCCGTCGAGGTCGACGATGCCCTGGTAACGCTGGCCTGAGGTCGGGTCGACGGTGAGCGCCAGGACGCCGTTGGGCATCAGCTCGGCCAGGCTGGCGTCCGGGGCAATCTGGTCGGCTTCATAACGGGCCAGGCCTCGGATTTCGCGCTCGCTGGAGCACTCGATCATCAACAGCGGAATCGGCCCTTCGGAACGGGCTTGCAGGATCAGCAAACCGTCGAACTTCATGGTGCCCACCAGCAACGCAGCAGCAGCCATCAGCTCACCGAGCAGTTGTGCGACCGGCTCCGGATAGGGGTGCTTGGCGAGGACTTCGGCGTAGCTGCGCTCCAACGAAACCATTTCGCCGCGGGCGTCGCTCTCGTCGAAGATGAAGCGTTGGGTGAAGTCGGTATCCGGTAGATCAGTCATAGGTCTGGGTATCTGAATTGATGACAAATTGGTTACAAGGTTTATAAAATTAAACGCTTTAGCACCATCTTGGTGCGGCTTTCTCCTGGAAACAGAGAGCTTATTTAGAGCGAAGAGGGACAGTTTATGAACAATCCGGGTTTGTTCCAAGCCAAGTGGAACCTCCGGCGATGGGCTCTGTGCAATCTACTCGCTATCGGGCTGCTGTGTTTTTGGCTATGGCCCACGGGGCAGATGCTCTGTGTGATTTTCGACGAGTGGCTGTTTCACCTTCTCAACGACCCGCTGGCGAGCAACGCGACATGGCTGCACGTGTGGGCCGTGGCCAGTCTGCGGCCGTTTGATGCGGTGGTCGGGGTGATCCTGCTGATGCTGCTGATTCGCGGCGACTGGGTGTTCAAAGCCGCGCAGGTACGCCAGGCCCTGTTAGGTTTTGTCGGTATTTTGTTGCTCTTGCTGTTTATCCGCATGCTGTTTTCCAAACTCGCGGCGCAGATGGGCTGGCAACACAGCAGCCCGTCGATGGTCATCGCCGGGGCGATCCAGATGAGCGACTATTTCCCGGGGCTGGAGAAGACCTGGGAGCTGAAGGACCGCTCAAGCCAAAGCTTTCCGGGGGATCACGCCTCGGTGTTGCTGATCTGGGCAATGTTCATGAGCGTGTTCGCCAAGCGCATCGGCCAGGTGCTGGTGATCTGGGGCCTGGCGCTGTTGTTCATGATGCCGCGGCTGGTAGCGGGCGCGCATTGGGGGCAGGACGATTACATCGGCGGGGTGCTGCTGGCACTGTTGGCGTTGGGCTGGGGTTGTTACACGCCGTTTGCAGCGAAGGTGTCGGCCGCGTTGTTACACGTGACGACGCCGATCTTCAGGTTACTTGGTAAGCTGCCAGTGATCAGTGGATTGAGCGTCGTGCGCACCTCCCCTTAACGCTGCAAGCCCCCTCCCACATTTGAATGGGCCGCTGCGCAATCAGTCATCATTGCCACTGCCGCGAAACTTGAACAGGTCGCGGCGCTGCTTCTTGCTCGGCTTGCCATCGGTGGTCATCCCCGTAGCGCCCGCCTTGCGCAGGGCAGCCGCATTTTCGCGCCTGGCAATGCTGGCTTCGGTTTCGGTGTACAGCGCCTGCGCTTCGGGGGCGCCACGGCGCACAATGGAAAGTGCCTGAACCACCACGGTCTTTTCGTCAAAACCTATCCGAATCTGCAGCTCATCACCGACACGTGGCTCTTTGCCCGGTTTACAGCGCTCGCCTCGGTGATGCACCTTGCCGCTCTCAATCGCGGCCTTGGCCAAGGCACGTGTCTTGAAGAAACGCGCTGCCCAAAGCCACTTGTCCAGACGGACCTTTTCTTCCTCTTCCTGCTTTTGAGCCACTTGAATTCCTCGCTCTGACAAATGTCGCAACTGTAACGTTGAAACCCTTCGACGCATAAACCTCAAGGCTCACCTAAGATACGCCAGGTAGCACCCTGTTTTCGCGAGGATACGCCGTGACCGACTTTCCCACTTCACTCACCTCGCCTGAACAGCGTTGCGCAGGCTGCCAGCAAAGCGAACCCCTGGGTTTCGAGTTTGCTTTCGCCTACCAGCCTATCGTAGACCTTCGGGACCATTCGATTTTTGCCCACGAAGCCTTGGTGCGCGGTACACAGGGCGAAGGGGCGATGTCGGTACTGGAGAAGGTCAATGACAGCAACCGCTACCGCTTCGACCAGCGCTGCCGCACCCAGGCGATCGCCGGTGCTGCGGCCCTTGGGATGCAAACCCACCTTTCCATCAACTTCATGCCCAACGCCGTGTACCGTCCGGAGTTGTGCATCCGCAGCACCCTAGAGGCAGCTCGCGCGCACAACTTCCCGCTGAACCAACTGATTTTCGAAACACTGGAAAGCGAGCATGTAGATAACTATCGCCATTTGACGAATATTCTGCGTGAATACCGCGAGTTCGGCTTCAAGACCGCCATCGACGACTTCGGCGCGGGCTATTCGGGGCTGAATCTGCTGGCCGATTTCCAACCTGACTTGATCAAACTCGACATGGCGCTGATCCGCGATGTCGACCAGGATCGTGTCCGCCAGGTGATCGTCCAGGGGATTGTCACAATCTGTGAGCAGTTGAACGTTACTGTCATCGCCGAAGGCATCGAAAGTGCCGGCGAGCGCGACTTTCTGTCTGACTGCGGAATATTTCTGATGCAAGGCTACTGGTTCGCCAGGCCTGCATTCAAAGCCCTGGCCGAGGTTTCTCCTCAGGCGTGGGCGAATTGACCGGTTACCCATATTGAAGACATTTGACCATTTGACCGTTGTAGGTCTGCGTGAGTGGGTGGCACTTCCCGACTTGGGAGTGGCAGGCCTGCGTGCCAAGATCGACACCGGTGCCAGCACCTCCAGCCTGCATGCCACCGACATCGAGCCTTTTGAGCGCGACGGTGAGAAGTGGGTGCGCTTTACCGCGCACCTGGGCAGCGTTGTGCAACTGCGTCACCGCCGCTGCGAAGCGCCCCTGGTGACGATGAAAACCATCAAGAGCTCCAATGGCCATGCGCAGGTGCGCTACGTGATCAGCACCACCCTGGCACTGGGTGATCGGGTATGGCGGGTGGAGTTCACCCTGGCCTGCCGCAAAGCCATGCGTTACCGCCTGTTGCTGGGTTCCAAGGCGCTGATTGACGGCCACCTGGTGGTCAATCCCGGCGTCAAGTACGTTCAAGACAAGCCGGTGTTCCCGGTCTCTACTATTTCTGCCCCAGGTGCTGCATGAAGATTGCTGTGCTGTCGCGAAACCCGCGTCTGTATTCCACCCGCCGCCTGGTCGAGGCCGGCACCGAACGTGGCCACGAAATGGTGGTGATCGACACGCTGCGTGCCTATATGAACATTGCCAGCCACAAGCCGCAGATCCATTACCGCGGTAAACCTCTGGAGGGGTTTGATGCGGTGATCCCGCGGATTGGCGCCTCGGTGACGTTCTATGGCTGCGCCGTGTTGCGCCAGTTCGAAATGATGGGGGTCTTCCCCCTCAATGAATCCGTGGCCATTGCACGCTCGCGGGACAAATTACGCTCGTTGCAACTGCTCTCGCGGCGGGGCATCGGCCTGCCGGTCACCGGCTTTGCCCACTCCCCCGACGACATCCCCGACCTGATCGAAATGGTCAACGGCGCGCCGCTGGTGATCAAGGTGCTGGAAGGCACCCAGGGCATCGGTGTGGTGCTGTGTGAAACCGCGACTGCAGCGGAATCCGTGATCGAGGCATTCATGGGCCTCAAGCAGAACATCATGGTCCAGGAGTACATCAAGGAAGCCGGCGGTGCGGATATCCGCTGCTTCGTGGTGGGCGACAAGGTGATCGCAGCCATGAAGCGCCAGGCCAAGCCCGGAGAGTTCCGCTCCAACCTGCACCGTGGCGGCAGCGCCAGCCTGATCAAGATCACCCCGGAAGAACGCATGACCGCGCTGCGGGCGGCCAAGGTCATGGGGTTGGCAGTGGCGGGTGTGGATATCCTGCGCTCCAACCATGGGCCACTGGTGATGGAGGTGAACTCGTCGCCGGGCCTGGAAGGGATAGAGACCACCACTGGGAAGGATGTGGCGGGGATCATCATTCAACATCTGGAGAAGAATGGTGGACCGAATATGACCAGGACCAAGGGTAAGGGTTAGAGACGGGAGCTGTCAGCTTCAAGCTATAAGCTGCAAGAAAGGGCAAAAGCTGTGCGCCTTTCTCTTGCGGCTTCAGCTTGAAACTTGCAGCTGTTTCTAGACCGCATCCCTTGGCAGCATCAGCCCAAGCGGCAAGCGTACCCGCGCCTCAAGGCCACCGCCTTCGCGGTTACGCAACTCGACATTGCCGCCGTGCATCGACGCAATCCGCCGCACGATCGCCAGCCCCAAGCCGGTCCCTTTGCCACCCCGGGCACGGTCGCCACGGGTGAAGGGGTTGAAGATACCCTCCAGCTCGTCCGGATCGATGCCCGCCCCCCGGTCCATCACACTCAGCACCACGTACGGCGCAGCACTGTCGCCAGACACATACGCAGCCACTTCAACATTCGAACCGGCGTGGTGCAAAGCGTTGCCGATCAGGTTGTTCAGCAGGCGCTTCATCGACACCCGACGCAACGCAAACGGCTGGATCGGCTCAAGGCGCATGCGCACTTGCTCGCCATTCTGGTTGTAGGGCGCGACAACCTCACGCACCAGGTCCGTGAGATCGACTTCCTCCACCACCTCGTCACGACCATCGCGAATAAACGCCAGGAACTGGTCGAGAATCGCGTCCATGTCTTCGATGTCGCGAACCATGTCGTCGGTGAGGTCGCTATGGTTGCCCATCAGCTCCAGGGACAGGCGCAATCGCGTCAAGGGCGTGCGCAAGTCATGGGACACCCCCGCCAGCATCAGCTCGCGCTCGCGCCCGGCCTGTTCGACATCCTCCGCCATCTGGTTGAAGGCGCCATACACCTCGGTCATTTCACTGGGCGTATCGCTGACCGGCAGGCGCACGCTGCGCCCCTGGCCCAATTGGCGGGCGGCAAACACCAGGCGTTTAAGCGGTTGGTTGAGCTGGCGAACGAAAATCCACGCCGACGCGGTGGAAAGCAAGCCGATGGCCAGGAACCAGCCCAACACGTTCCAGATCTTCTGCCCCCGCAAAGGGTGCGGATACAGCGGAACCTTGATCCAGGCATCGCCAAGGCTCGGCGCCCTTACCCACAGCGCAGGTGAAACATGCATGCGCAAGCGCACCTCGGTGTCCTCGCCCAGTTCGGCCTGCATCTGGCGCTGGTAGATCTCGCTGTAGGGCCAATGCTGCTCACCCTCGGGTACACCAGCCCCGTCAACGCGGGTCAACGTCGAGGCCTTGGCGACCTTTTCGCGGTTCTCAGGGTCTACGGCCCAGTAACCACGCAGCGTCAGGGCGACACCGTGGCTGTACTGCCGGTCCACCAGCACGTCTTCGTTCATCAGCAGATAAACCAGTGTCAGCGCCTTGGAAAACAGCACGACGATCAGCACCAGCCAAAGGGTGCGGGAGAAGAAACTTTGCGGGAACCACAGAGGGGTTTTCATAGAAGACAGCTGGACACCTTGCTGGAACGAGCGGCGCTCGCAGAATTGCAGACGCCGGGCATCCCGTCGACCCTCATGGAGTCAAGCGCCAGGATGCCCGCCCTGCAAATCATCGGTCACTTGGTTGCGGTGCCATCCGGCACAAACACATAGCCCACACCCCATACCGTCTGGATATACCGAGGTTTGGACGGGTCCGGCTCGATCATCCGGCGCAGACGGGAAATCTGCACGTCGATGGAGCGCTCCAGGGCGTCCCATTCGCGACCGCGTGCCAGGTTCATCAGTTTGTCGCGGGTCAGCGGCTGACGCGCGTTCATCACCAGGGCCTTGAGCACGGCGAATTCACCGGTGGTGAGCATGTGCACTTCGTCGCCACGCTTGAGCTCGCGGGTTGCCAGCGACAGTTCGTAGTCGCCAAAGGTAACGCTTTCGTCTTCGCTGCCCGGCGCGCCCGGTACCGGCGGTGCCTGACGACGCAACACGGCTTTGACCCGCGCCATCAACTCGTCGGGGTTGAAGGGTTTGGCCAGGTAGTCATCAGCGCCCAGCTCGAGGCCCTTGATGCGGCTCAGCTCATCGCCCTTGGCGGTCAGCATGATGATTGGAATCTGGTTGTTAGCGCCACGCAGGCGCTTGCAGGCGGTGAGGCCGTCTTCGCCGGGCAGCATCAGGTCGAGTACGACCAGGTTGAATACCTCACGCCCCAGGAGACGGTCCATCTGCTCGGTGTTCGGCACCGCGCGGGCACGGTAGCCCTTGGAGTTGAAGAAACGCTCCAGCAGGCTGCTAAGCCCCGGATCATCATCAACGATGAGAATTTTTTCGCCTTCAGCAGTTTGTGCAGTGCTGCTCATTGGATGCTCCTCTTATCTCGGCGCGCATTATGGCGTAGCTGCCGTTATACGCACCGTGTGCATTGTTAGCAGATTTTTCCTCTACTGCCAGCGAACCCTCGCCTTCCAACCACTGGCGCAGTACCCCCCAAGGGCAGAACGCTGGTTATAATGCGGCGCCTTCGTGCAGGGCAACGTCAGATCGTTGCCGTTTACTGCCGGGCTTTTTTTCCCCGCTTGTCGTGATTTTTTCGATTTCGAGGGTCAATAGGCTGCCTCTTGACCCAGGTAGCGGCGCCGGTCGGGCCGCTCAACCAGCCGCGCAAGGCCTTGTTTTCCGGGCCTGCGGGCTGCTTTTCAGAATTTCAGGTGGTTTTATGGACAGCATCAACAGCCGCATCGCCGAAGAACTCGGCGTACGCCCACAACAGGTCGAAGCGGCCGTCGCTCTACTGGATGAAGGCTCCACGGTGCCCTTCATCGCCCGTTACCGGAAAGAAGTGACCGGCAGCCTCGACGACATCCAGCTGCGGCACCTTGAAGAACGCCTGCGCTACCTGCGAGAACTCGACGAACGGCGTATCAGCATCCTCGCCAGCATCGAGGAACAGGGCAAGCTGACGCCTCAGCTTGAACGCGACATCAAGCTCGCCGACACCAAGACCCGCCTCGAAGACCTTTACCTGCCGTACAAACAGAAGCGCCGCACCAAGGGCCAGATTGCCCTGGAAGCCGGCCTGGGCGAACTGGCCGACGGCCTGTTCAACGACCCGTCGCTGACCCCGGAGACCGAAGCCGCGCGCTTCATCAACACCGAAAAAGGCGTTGCCGACGTCAAGGTCGCCCTCGAAGGCGCCAAGTACATCTTGATGGAGCGCTTCGCCGAAGACGCCAACCTGCTGGAAAAACTGCGCAACTACCTGAAACAGGAAGCCACCCTCAGCGCCCGCGTCATCGCCGGCAAAGAGGAAGAAGGGGCCAAGTTCCGCGACTACTTCGAACACGACGAACCGCTGAAAAGCATGCCGTCCCACCGTGCGCTGGCGATTTTCCGTGGCCGCAACGAAGGCATTCTCAGCTCTGCGCTGAAAGTCGGCGACGAACTGCCGGGCACCATGCACCCGTGCGAAGGCATGATCGGCCAACAATTCGGCATCCAGAATCAGAATCGTCCTGCGGACAAGTGGCTCGGTGAAGTCGTGCGCTGGACCTGGAAGGTCAAGCTCTACACCCACCTGGAAACCGACCTGCTCGGCGAGTTGCGCGACGGCGCCGAAACCGAGGCGATCAACGTCTTCGCCCACAACCTGCACGACCTGCTGCTGGCCGCCCCGGCCGGCCCGCGCGCCACCCTGGGCCTCGACCCGGGCCTGCGTACCGGCTGCAAGGTCGCCGTGGTCGATGCCACCGGCAAGCTGCTGGACCACGCCACCGTGTACCCACACGTTCCGCACAACAAGTGGGACCAGACCCTCGCCATCCTGGCCGCCCTGTGCGCCAAGCATGCGGTGGACCTGATCGCCATCGGCAACGGCACTGCCAGCCGTGAAACCGACAAGCTGGCCGCCGAACTGATCAAGAAGTACCCAGCCATGAAGATGACCAAGGTGATGGTCTCCGAAGCCGGTGCTTCGGTGTACTCGGCGTCGGAACTGGCCTCCAAGGAATTCCCGGACCTCGACGTGTCGATCCGTGGCGCGGTGTCCATTGCCCGTCGCCTGCAGGATCCGCTGGCAGAGCTGGTGAAAATCGATCCTAAATCCATCGGTGTCGGCCAGTACCAGCACGACGTGTCGCAGCTGAAACTGGCACGCGGCCTGGATGCGGTGGTGGAAGACTGCGTAAACGCGGTGGGCGTGGACGTGAACACCGCCTCCGTGGCGCTGCTGGCGCGTATCTCCGGCCTCAATGCCACCCTGGCGCAGAACATCGTCACTCACCGCGACGAAAACGGCGCCTTCAAAACCCGTGCGGCGCTGAAAAAAGTCGCGCGCCTGGGTGAAAAAACCTTCGAGCAAGCCGCCGGCTTCCTGCGCGTGATGAACGGCGACAACCCGCTGGATTCGTCAGCCGTTCACCCGGAAGCCTATCCGTTGGTGCAACGTATCGCCGCCGAGACCGACCGCGATATCCGCTCGCTGATCGGCGACGCCGCATTCCTCAAGCGCCTGGATCCAAAGAAGTACACCGACGAAACCTTCGGCGTTCCGACCATCACCGACATCCTGCAAGAGCTGGAAAAACCTGGCCGCGACCCGCGTCCCGAGTTCAAGACCGCCGAGTTCCAGGACGGCGTCGAAGACCTCAAGGACCTGCAACTGGGCATGATCCTCGAAGGCGTGGTCACCAACGTGACCAACTTCGGCGCGTTTGTGGACATCGGCGTGCATCAGGACGGTTTGGTACACATTTCCGCGCTTTCGGAGAAGTTCATCAAGGATCCGCGCGAAGCGGTGAAAGCCGGTGATGTGGTCAAGGTCAAGGTCATGGAAGTCGACATCCCGCGCAAACGCGTTGGCCTGTCGATGCGCATGGGCGACACCCCCGGCGAAAAAATCGACGGCGCCCGTGGTGCACGTCCTGGCTCGGCACCGCGCCAGTCGCAGAACCGCTCTGAAAACAGTCAACCGCGCAAGGAAACCGCCACCGCAGCGCCAAGCAACAACGCCATGGCCTCGCTGTTCGCCAACGCCAAGCAGTTGAAGAAACGCTGATGGAAATCCCCGCCGGTTTGACCCAGAGCGCGTTCAGCGAACTGATCGGCTGCCGCCTGCAACGCCTCGAAGAAGGCGTTGCCGAGGTGGCCCTGACCCTGGAGCCGCACCTGCGCAACCGCGCGGGCAAGCTCCATGGCGGGGCGATTTTCAGTCTGGTGGACATCACCATGGGGCTGGCCTGCTCCAGCGCCCATGGGTTTGACCAGCAGAGCGCGACCATCGAATGCAAGATCAACTACATCCGCGCCGTGGAAGACGGCGATGTGCTGTGCACCAGCCGCGTGATTCACGCCGGCCGGCGCACGCTGGTGGTCGAGGCCGATGTGTATCAGGACGAAAGACTTGTCGCAAAAGCACAGGGCACGTTCGCTGTCCTATAGCTCCCCGCACCCGATTTGAGTTAATTTCGGCGCTGCGATAACAGCGTCGGAATTTTCTTGCTGCGCTATAGCCCAATTCATGGAGTGAAGTAGGCTTTTTTAACGCGGGTCAAATCGACTCAAAACCAGGCGATCACGCCAGTTTTAACTTCACCCTTGTAGACCGTCCTGCCCACCCCCATATTGGGGCGACTGACGCGTGAAGGAATCCAACTTGAGCGAACTTCTCAACCGCCGCCTGGCCCTGCTCGGCAAGCGCGAACACCTCTCCCTGCTAGAGCAGTGCTTGCACGGCATCGAGCGTGAATGCCTACGTGTCACCGGTGAGGGTCGCCTGGCGCAAACGCCGCACCCCGAAGCCCTGGGCGCCGCGTTGACCCATGAACAGATCACCACCGACTACTCGGAATCGCTGCTGGAGTTCATCACTCCGGCCCTGCCCAACCCGGCCGATACCTTGAGCAGCCTGGACAAGATCCACCGCTTTGCCTACACCAAGCTCGGCAGCGAATACCTGTGGAGCCCCTCGATGCCGTGCCCGTTGCCGGCCGAGGAAGACATTCCGATTGCCTACTACGGCACCTCCAATATCGGACAGCTCAAGTACGTGTACCGCAAGGGCCTGGCCCTGCGTTACGGCAAGACCATGCAGTGCATCGCGGGCATCCACTACAACTTTTCCCTGCCGGAACAGCTGTGGCCGCTGCTCAAGGAGACTGAAGGCTTCGTCGGCACCGACCGCGACTATCAGTCCACGGCCTATATCGCGCTGATCCGCAACTTCCGCCGCTACAGCTGGCTGCTGATGTACCTGTTCGGCGCATCGCCGGCCTTGGACGCGGGTTTCCTGAGGGGTCGCTCGCACCAATTGGAAGTGCTCGACGCCGACACCCTGTACCTGCCGTACGCCACAAGCCTGCGCATGAGCGACCTGGGTTACCAGAGCAACGCCCAGGCCGGCCTGACGCCGTGCTACAACGACCTGGCCAGCTACACCGACAGCCTGCGCGAAGCGGTGGCAACGCCCTATGCGCCCTATGTCGAAGTCGGCACCCACAAGGACGGTGAGTGGGTACAGCTCAACACCAACATCCTGCAGATCGAAAACGAGTACTACTCCAACATCCGCCCCAAGCGCGTGACCTACACCGGCGAGCGGCCGATCCAGGCGCTGATGGCCCGTGGCATCCAGTACATCGAAGTGCGCTGCCTGGACATCAACCCGTTCCTGCCGATGGGCATCGACCTGCCGGAGTCGCGTTTCCTCGACGCCTTCCTGCTGTACTGCGCGCTGAACGACAGCCCACTGTTCGCCGATAACGAGTGCGGCAACGCCACGTCCAACTTCCTCAGCGTGGTCAAGGAAGGCCGGCGCCCGGGCCTGCAATTGCAGCGCAAGGGCCAGGCCGTGGACATGAAGGAATGGGCCACCGAGCTGCTGGAGAAGATTGCCCCGCTGGCTGCGCTGCTGGATGAAAGCCACGGCATCACCGAACACAGCCAGGCACTGGACGCCCAACTGGCCAAGGTCAAGGACCCGTCCCTGACCCCTTCGGCGCAGGTACTGGCGGCGATGGCCGAGCGCAAAGAGAGTTTCGCGCAGTTCTCCCTGCATCAGAGCGAGGTGCACGCCGAGTACTTCCGCCGCGAGCCGTTGCCGGCTGAAGAGCAGGCACGCTTTGAAGAGCTGGCGCGCACGTCGCTGGCGCAGCAGGCGGAACTGGAGCAGAACGAAGTGGGCGATTTTGATGTGTTTGTCGGCTCGTACCAGGCGAGCATTCTGGCCATCAGCAACTAACTGAAGCCGAACCCGGCTCAAAATGTGAGAGGGGGCTTGCCCCCTCCCACATTTGCCCTCATCAAGCTCAAGATTCGCTTCAACCTTTCGCCCATAAGCTAATTCGAAAATGTTATTTATTTTCGGATTCTTAGATCATTTAGTCTCCTCACACGCCGACCCTCGGCCGCCTGATTGAGGAGCTTCCCCTTGAAACTGTTAACCCCTCTGCGCCTCCTGGCCGCGTTGTCCCTGGCCGGTGCCAGCCTGTTTGCCCAGGCGGCGGATGTAACCATCGCTTACCAGACCACCGTAGACCCGGCCAAAGTCGCCCAGGCCGACGGCGCATATGAAAAAGCCACCAACGCCAAGATCGACTGGCGCAAATTCGACAATGGTGCCGACATCATCGCCGCCATCGCCTCCGGCGACGTGCAGATCGGCTACCTCGGTTCCAGCCCACTGACCGCTGCGATCACCCGCAAGGTGCCGGTGGAAACCTTCCTGGTTGCCACCCAGATCGGCGGTGCCGAAGCCCTGGTGGCGCGCAATGGTTCCGGGATCAACAGTCCCCAGGACCTGATCGGCAAGAAAGTCGCCGTACCCTTCGTTTCCACCGGCCACTACAGCCTGTTGGCCGCGCTGAAGCACTGGAACATCGACCCATCGAAAGTGACCATCCTTAACCTCGCACCGCCGGCGATCATCGCGGCCTGGAAGCGCGGTGACATCGACGCTACCTACGTATGGGACCCGGCCCTGGGCGTGGCCAAGGAAAACGGCAAGGTGCTGATCACCTCCGGCGAGCTGGCCAAGTTCGGCGCGCCGACCTTCGATGCCTGGATCGTGCGCAAGGACTTCGCGCAGAAGCACCCGGAAATCGTCACCGCCTTCGCCAAAGTCACCCTGGATGCCTACGCCGCCTACCGCAAAGACCCACAAGCCTGGCTCGCCGACACAGGCAACGTCGACAAACTGGTGAAACTCTCCGGCGCCAAGGCCAGCGACATCCCGCTGCTGCTGCAAGGCAACGTCTACCCGCTGGCCGCTGACCAGGTGACCCTGCTGGGCGCACCGACCACCAAGGCCGTGACCGATACCGCTGCGTTCCTCAAGGAACAAGGCAAGGTCGACGCCGTGCTGCCGGACTATGCCCCTTACGTCAGCGCCAAGTTCATCACTAACTGATTCAAGGAGTTCATCGCGATGGCCTTGCTACAACTGGAGCGCATCAGCGCACAGTACCCAGGCGCCACAGAACCGGTACTGTCCGAAATTTCACTCGACCTGGGGCCCCAGCAATTGCTGGTGGCCCTCGGCCCGTCCGGCAGTGGCAAGACTTCGCTGTTGAACCTGATTGCCGGCTTTGTCGAACCGTCCGCCGGGCGCATCACCCTCGATGGCATGCCGGTCAAAGGCCCCAGTGCCGAACGCGGCGTGGTGTTCCAGGACGACGCCCTGCTGCCCTGGCAGGACGTGCTGGCCAACGTCGGTTTCGGCCTGGAACTGGCCGGCGTGCCCAAGGCGCAGCGTGAAGTACGCGCCCGGGAAATGCTCGCCCTGGTTGACCTTGCCGGCTTCGACAGCCGCCGTATCTGGCAGCTTTCTGGCGGCCAGAAACAGCGTGTCGGCCTGGCGCGAGCGCTGGCCGCCGACCCGCGCGTGCTGCTGATGGACGAACCCTTCGGCGCCCTCGATGCCTTCACCCGTGAGCAGATGCAGGAACTGTTGCTGCAAGTCTGGCGGCGCACGGCCAAGCCGGTGTTCCTGATTACCCATGACATCGAAGAAGCGGTGTTCCTCGCCACCGACCTGATCCTGCTGGCGCCCAACCCGGGCCAGATCGTCGAACGCCTGCACCTGGACTTCGGCCAGCGCTATGCGGCCGGTGAGTCGGCGCGGGCGATCAAGTCCGACCCGCGCTTTATCGAAACCCGCGAACACGTGCTGGGCAAAGTGTTCTCGCAACGGCAGGTGTACGCATGAGCAGCTACGAACTCCCCGCCACCGCTGCCAAGCCGGTGGCGCACGCGGTCATTCCTGTGCGTCGCAGCCTGAGTACACGCTGGATCAGCCTGTTGACCCTGGTGGCCTTGCTGGCCCTCTGGTGGGCCGTCACCGCCACCGGCCTGATCGAACCGTTGTTCCTGCCACCGCCCTCGGCCGTGCTGCAAAAAGGCTGGCTGCTGGCGACCACGGGCTATATGGATTCCACCTTGTGGCAGCACCTGGGCGCGAGCCTCAGCCGGATCGGCCTGGGCCTGGGCTTCGCGGTGCTGACCGCCGTGCCGGTAGGCATTGCCATCGGCGCCAACCGCATCGCCCGCGGCATTCTCGACCCGCTGATCGAGTTCTACCGGCCGATTCCGCCCCTGGCTTATCTGCCGTTGATCGTGATCTGGTGCGGTATCGGCGAGCTGTCCAAGGTGCTGCTGATTTACCTGGCGATCTTCGCGCCGATTGCCATCGCCACCGCGACCGGCGTACGCACCGTCGACCCGGCCAAGCTGCGGGCGGCGCAGTCGTTGGGCGCCACCCGTGCGCAGCTGATTCGCCATGTGATCTTGCCGAGCGCCCTGCCCGACATCCTCACCGGGGTGCGCATCGGCCTGGGTGTGGGCTGGTCGACCCTGGTCGCCGCCGAACTGATCGCGGCCACCAGCGGCCTGGGTTTCATGGTGCAGTCGGCGGCGCAGTTCCTGGTGACCGATGTGGTGGTGCTGGGGATCCTGGTGATCGCCCTGATCGCCTTCGCCATGGAAATGGGCCTGCGCGCCCTGCAGCGTAAGTTAGTGCCTTGGCATGGCCAGGCACATTGAGTGAGAACAGCATGAGCAGCCTGACCGTTACCCCCTTGAGCACCGCCCTGGGCGCCCAGATCAGTGGCGTCGATATTACCCGGCCGCTGAGCGCCGAACACCGCGATGCCATCGAACAGGCGTTGCTCAGCCATTCGGTGCTGTTCTTCCGTGGCCAGCCGATCACCCCGCAGCAACAGGCGCGGTTCGCGGCGAACTTCGGTGACCTGCACATCCATCCGATCTACCCCAACGTGCCGGAACAGCCCGAAGTGCTGATCCTCGACACCGCCGTCACCGACGTGCGCGACAACGCCGTATGGCACACCGATGTGACCTTCCTGCCCACCCCGGCCCTCGGCGCGGTGCTGAGTGCCAAGCTGCTGCCGGCGTACGGCGGCGATACGCTGTGGGCCAGTGGCATCGCGGCGTACGAGGCGCTGTCCGAGCCGTTGAAGCGGTTGCTCGATGGGCTGACGGCTACCCACGACTTCACCAAATCCTTTCCGCTGGAACGCTTTGGCAACAGCGCCGAAGACCTGGCGCGCTGGGAAGAAACCCGCAGGAAAAACCCACCGCTGTCGCACCCGGTCGTGCGCACGCATCCGGTGAGCGGGCGTAAGTCGCTGTTTGTCAGTGATGGGTTTACCACCAGGATCAATGAACTGGAACCGGCGGAAAGCGAGGCGATCCTCAAGCTGCTGTTCGCCCACGCGACACGCCCGGAATTCACCCTCCGCTGGCGCTGGCAGGAGAACGACGTGGCGTTCTGGGATAACCGCGTGACCCAGCATTACGCGGTGGATGACTACCGGCCGCAACGGCGGGTGATGCATCGAGCGACGATTCTTGGGGATGTGCCGTTCTAAACCACACTGCAAATCAAATGTGGGAGGGGGCTTGCCCCCGATAGCTCTGGGTCAGTCAACTAATCAAGTGACTGACACACCGCCATCGGGGGCAAGCCCCCTCCCACATTGACCCAGTGGTGTCAGGTTATTCAGCGCTGGATGGCTTTTCCCACAAGTTAATTCCGCCTTCCTGCGCAAACCGATCGATCTCCGCCAGTTCTTCCGCGCTGAAGCTCAAGTTCTTCAACGCGCCGACGTTCTCGATGATCTGCTCCGGCCGGCTGGCGCCGATCAGCGCGCTGGTCACCCGTGGATCGCGCAGGGTCCAGGCCAGCGCCAATTGCGCCAGGCTTTGGCCACGGCGCTGGGCGATTTCATTCAACGCACGCACGTGGGCGATGTTGGTTTCAGACAGGTGCTTGGCCTGCAACGAACCACCACCCGGACGGTTGACCCGTGCGTCGACCGGCACGCCATTGAGGTACTTGTCGGTGAGCAAACCCTGGGCCAGCGGCGTGAAGGCAATCACCCCGGCGCCGAGTTCTTCGGTGGTGTCCAGCAGGTCTTTTTCCACCCAGCGGTTAAGCAGGTTGTAGGCCGGTTGGTGGATCAGCAGCGGGACTTTCCACTCTTTGAGCAGCGCGGCGATTTCGCGGGTTTTCACCCCGGAGTAAGACGAGATACCGATGTACAACGCCTTGCCCTGTTGCACGGCGGTGGCGAGGGCGCTGGCGGTTTCTTCCAGGGGCGTGTCGGCATCAAAACGGTGGGAGTAGAAAATATCCACGTAGTCGACGCCCAGGCGTTGCAGGCTCTGGTCCAGGCTGGCCAGCACGTATTTGCGCGAGCCGCCGCCCTGGCCGTAGGGGCCAGGCCACATGTCCCAGCCGGCCTTGCTGGAGATGATCAATTCGTCGCGGTAGTGCTTGAAGTCTTCGCGCAGCAAACGACCGAAGTTGATCTCGGCGCTGCCGTAGGGTGGGCCGTAGTTGTTGGCCAGGTCGAAGTGGTTGATGCCCAGGTCGAACGCGGTGCGCAGCAGGGCGCGCTGGGTGTCGATCGGCGTGCTGTCGCCAAAGTTGTGCCACAGCCCCAGGGACAGTGCCGGCAGCACCAGTCCACTGCGGCCTACGCGGCGATACGGGATAGATTCATAGCGGTTTTCGGCAGCAATGTAAGTCATCGAATCCTCTCTTGGACGTAGGCAAATAAGGCCTGGGAATAACGATATTCCCAGGCCTTTTAACCAGCTGAATCGCTTAAGTCTGCCCTTCCGTTTTACAGCAATTTCCTACCAGAGTGGAACGACATAGCTGACATAGAAGCGGTTTTCATCCTGCACGGTGGCACCGGTGATGTCCGGACTGGCATGGGCGTTTTTCCACGTGACGCCAAGGCCTTTGAGGGTACCGGTCGGCACTTGATACGCCACCGCCACGTTTCGCTCCCATTCACTGGTGGTGCCCTGGGCAGTGCGGATGTCATCGCCGTGGGCGTAGGCGGCGGAGAAGGTCAGGCCGTTGAGGCCGAGTTTGCCGAAGTCATATTTGTACTGCGCCAGCCAGGTGCGTTCGCCGGCATGCTGGAATTTGTTCAGCTGCATGTTGGTCAGCGCCGGGGTGTCGGCACCCGAGCCTGGGCCTTGGCGCGCGTCACCGCTGTTTAGGCCGGAGTCGAGGTACGGGAAGTCGCTGTCGCCGCTGTTTTTCTGGATGCCCAGGCCGACGGTATGGCCGTCCAGGCTGTAGCTTTCCAGCAGGCTGACGGTGGACTGGTTGATGCGGCCCTTGCTCACGCCATCGCCATACAGGCCCGCTGCGGCAAAGTCCTTGTCGCCGTCGGCGTTGCCGCCCACACCCAGGCTGCGGAACACACGCACATCGGTATCGAGCGCACCGACCGACAAGGCGTCATGGCGCTTGGCACCGAGGAAGAACTGCTGGTAGTAATCCTCAAGGTTGGAGTACCACAGGCTGACGGTGGTGTTCTGTATGCCGGTGTAGTCCGCACCACCGAACAGGAAGCGGTCGCTCTCTTTGGTCCCGCCGGCGGTGATCATGCCCTGGTCGCCGGTTTCGTTGCGGATCTTGGTCTTGAAGATATCGCCGCCGGTGAAGGTGAAGTCGCTGAGGTCCTTGGACACCAGTTGCACACCGGTATTGGTCTGCTGGTACAGGCGCCCGTCGGTGTTGGCGAGTATCGGGTTGTTGCCGTACAGCGTACCGACGCGCAACTCATCCTTGGCAAAGCGCATCTTGAACGTCGGGCTGAGCACGCCGAACTGGTCGGCGGACTTGCCATTGTCCAGTGGGAACATGCTGCCGGGGTAGCGGCCCTGGTGATCCTTGTCGTTGAGGTCGCCGCCGGAGTCGAGCTTCAGGCCGTAGAACGCCTGCAGATCGAGGCCGAAGCCCACCGGCCCCTCGGTGTAGCCGGACTTGAAGTTGAATTCGAAACCCTGGCCCCAATCCCGAATGCTATGGGCCTTGGCATTGCTGCCCACCACGTCGCGCCCCTGCTGGTTGAGATAGCGGTTGAGCAGGGTCACGTCGGCGTGGCTGTCATCGATAAAATCGGCGTGGGCGGACAGCATAAAGCTCGCCATGGCGGCTCCCACCACAGGGCTTAAAAACGTCTTCATGGGTACCGGTCTCCGTCACTGTTCTGAAATGAAAGCGTCAAACGCTTCACACAATTACGCAGTGGCCAGATGACAGTTACGCGTCAAAACAGCGTCTTGACGGATGAAATTAAGTTTAAGAAAGCCCCGTAGAACGGGGCTTTGCGGGGAGTTGAGCGTCAGCGCACCAAGTGCAGGAACTGCAGGTGGCGCTCGTACTGGTCGAGGATGTCGTTGATGATCTGCTCCTTGGTGTAGCCCACCAGGTCGTAGTCCTGGCTGCCCTCGCTCAAGTGCACTTCCGCCCGGTAGTAGCGACGATTGTTGAGCTGCTTGGACCCCATGCCGCCGCGTGCAAATGAGGGCGTGAAATAGCCGCGCATCTGCACCTGGTACACGAACGGATGCTCTTCGCCGTGGCCGATTTCCAGGCTGACGCTGTCGTTGGACGGGTCGGGCTGGGTGACGACGTTGAGGCCTTTTTCGACAAACACCGCCGTCACTTCTTCGATCGCCGGACGCACCGTGGTCTCAAGGAACCGGTACACCTCGTCCCGCGACGGGAAATGCACGGCCTGGCTCAAACGCTGGCGCCAACCGCCGGTGCCCTTGCGGGAGCCCGACACCGGTGCCAGCGAATGCAACTGCGCAATCTGCTTTTGCGACTCGAGGTAGAAGGCCTTGTGCAGCCCCCACATCATCAGCAGCAGGATCAGCGAAAACGGCAACGAGGTCAGCACCACCGCCGATTTCAGCGAATCGATGCTGCCGGCAAACAGCAAGGCACTGGTGACCAGCGCGGTCATCGCACCCCAGAACACCCGCAGCCATTTCGGTCCATCTTCATCGGCGTTGCCGCCTTTGGACGAGAGGGTGGACAGCACTACGGTGCCCGAGTCAGCGGAAGTTACGAAGAACACGAAGCTGATAAACACCGTGACCGCGATGACGGTTTTGCTCCACGGGTAGGTTTCCAGCAGCAGGTAGAGGCTCATCGACGGATCATCGATGGCCGACTGGCCGAGGGCGGTCATGCCGTGGTTGAGCACCTGGTCGATGGCGCTGTTGCCGAAGATCGACATCCACGCCAGGGTGAAGCCCAGCGGGATCAGCAGCACGCCGAACACGAATTCGCGGATGGTCCGGCCACGGGAAATGCGCGCGATAAACAGGCCTACGAATGGCGACCATGCGATCCACCAGGCCCAGTAGAACACCGTCCAGCCGCCCAGCCAGTCGCTCGGTTTGTCGTAGGCGTACACATCGAAACTCTTGGTCGGCAACGCGCCCAGGTAGTCACCGATGTTCTGGATCAGGGTGTTGAGCAAGTGCTGGGTCGGCCCGGCGAACAACACGAACAGCAGCAGCGCGCAGGCCAGCAGCATGTTGATGTCGGACATCACCCGCACGCCCTTGTCGACGCCGGCCACGGCGACCAGAATCGCCGCGCCCATCATCAGGGTGATCAGGCCGACCTGGATCCACTGGGTGTGGGCAACGCCGAACAGGTAGTCGAGGCCGGAATTGAGGTGCAGCACGCCAAAGCCCATGTCGGCCCCCAGGCCGAACACCGTGGCAATGATGCCGAAGCCATCCACCGCATAGCCGATAGGGCCATTGATGCGCTTGCCGATCAGCGGGTACAGCGCCGAGCGCAACGCCAGCGGCAGGTTATGCCGGTAGGCGAAATACGCCAGCGCCATGCCGACAAACGCAAACACGCCCCAGCCGTGCAGGCCCCAGTGCAGGAACAGCACCTGCATGGCCTGGCGCGCGGCGTCGGCATTCATGGCCTCGCCCTGGGGCGGCTGCACCAGGTGCGTCAGCGGCTCGGACACGCAGAAGAAGAACAACGTGATGCTGATCCCGGCGGCGAACAGCATGCCGGCCCAGGACAGGTAACTGAATTCGGGCTCGTCGTGGTCGGCACCGAGTTTTATCTTGCCGTAGCCCGATAGCGCGGTGACCACCACGAAGACCAGATACAGGGTCATCGCCAGCATGTAGTACCAGCCGACCGTGTTGGCCGCCCAGTTTTGCGCCGCCAGTAACCAGGCACCGGCCTGTTGCGGGATAGCGATGACAGTGATGCCGAACAGCAAGATGAAGGTGGCGGCAAAGTAGAAGACCGGCGCATTCATGCGCACCAGGCCGCTGGATGGGGTGGACGATGCACTCATGAACGATGCACCCCGAGGGTGAGGGATGTGGCTGTATAAAACGGACTCAGCAAAGGTAAGCCTCCTGTTGTGAGCGGGCAGCGAACCACCGGGTTTAACTTGAACGAACGTTCAAGTTAAACATGAATAGGCGGTTTGGGGCTAATCGCAGGGCTGAGTGGTATGACGGGTGAGCAAAGGAAATCGTTCAGCGACTGCTGACTGAAATACGGCCTCCATGTGGAATGCCGTCAAAATGTGGGAGGGGGCTTGCCCCCGATGGCGGTGGTTCAGCCAATTCATTTTTGACTGACACTCCGCTATCGGGGTGCAAGCCCCCACACAGGGTTTTGTGTGATTTTTAAGACCGGCGCTATTTTTGCGCCCCATCATCATGCTGCAGATTCGCCTGCGTAATATTCGCCCCCGCCGGCACACTGCGGGTCAGCCACACATTGCCGCCAATGGTCGAGCCCTTGCCGATGGTGATGCGCCCGAGGATCGTCGCCCCGGCATAGATCACCACATCATCCTCGACAATCGGGTGGCGCGCATGGCCCTTCTGCAACTGCCCATCTTCATCCGCCGGGAAGCGCTTGGCCCCCAAGGTGACGGCCTGATAGATGCGCACCCGCTCGCCGATGATCGCGGTTTCGCCGATCACCACGCCCGTGCCGTGGTCGATGAAGAAACTCGGGCCGATCTGCGCGCCGGGGTGGATATCGATGCCGGTGGCCGAGTGGGCGATTTCCGCACTGATCCGTGCCAGCAGCGGCAAGCCGGCGCGGTACAGGTGGTGGGCCAGGCGATGGTGAATCACCGCGAGGATCCCCGGGTAGCACAGCAGCACTTCATCCACACTGCGCGCGGCCGGGTCGCCGTGGTAGGCGGCGAGCACGTCGGTGTCCAACAGGCTGCGCAAGGACGGCAAGGCCAGGGCGAAATCCTGGATCAGCCGGATGGCATGGGCGTCGATCTGGCTGTCATCCTCGCCGCCCTGGCGCGCGGCATAGCGCAATTCCAGGCGCGCCTGGGCCAGCAAGGCATTCAGGGCGACATCGAGGGTATGGCCGACGTAGAAATCTTCACTTTCTTCACGCAAGTCCGCCGGCCCCAGGCGCATCGGAAACAGCGCACCACACAGGGCTTCGAGAATCTGGGCAACGGCTTCACGGGACGGCAATTCGCGGCCGCCATGCTCGCCGCTCAAGCGGCCATTGCGTGTTCGCCACTGGTCACGGGCGCTGCGCAGTTGGCTGACGATGGTCTGTAATTGCCAATGGCTGGAACGCTCACTCACGGTATTCACTCCTGACGTAATGGCCATCACTTTACGGTATCCACCCTGGCCGCCCTTAAGAACCAATGGTGTGATGGTAAGAACCATCAGGCATAAGCGATTGACGGTTGCCCGATGAAAAGTGCCTGCCTATAGTCGCTCCATCCCTTAGCCACCGTGCGTAGCCATGATCAAGCAACAGCTCGACCGTTTTAACCGCCTGGAACTGCTCGGCGGCGCCACCGCCCTGGAAAAACTCGAACGGCTGTCGACCTGGTTGGGACGCGACATCTACGTCAAGCGCGACGACACCACGCCGCTGGCCATGGGCGGCAACAAGCTACGCAAACTCGAATACCTGGCAGCCGATGCCATCGCCCAGGGCGCCGATACCCTGGTGACCGCCGGCGCGATCCAGTCCAACCACGTACGCCAGACCGCCGCCCTCGCCGCCAGGCTCGGCCTGGGCTGCGTAGCCCTGCTGGAAAACCCCACCGGCACCGAAGACCCCAACTACCTGGGCAACGGCAACCGCCTGCTGCTGGAGCTGTTCGACGCCAAGGTAGAGTTGGTGGAAAACCTCGACAACGTCGACGACCAACTCAACGCCCTTGCCGATCGCCTGCGCAGCAACGGCAAGAAACCGTACCTGGTGCCCATCGGCGGCTCCAATGCCCTCGGCGCCCTCGGTTACGTACGCGCCGGCCTGGAGCTGGCCGCACAGATCGAAGACAGCGGTATCGAATTCGCCGCCGTGGTGCTGGCCTCCGGCAGCGCCGGTACCCACAGTGGCCTGGCCCTGGCCTTGAGTGAAGTGCTGCCGCAACTGCCCGTGATCGGCATCACCGTATCGCGCACGGAAGAAGCGCAGTTCCCGAAAGTCCAGGGCCTGGCCGAACGCACGGCCGAGTTGCTCGGCGTGGACATCCCCGACGCGTTCAAGGTGATCCTGTGGGACGAATATTTCGGCCCCCGTTATGGTGAACCGAACGCCGGCACCCTGTCGGCGGTCAAGCTATTGGCGAGCCAGGAAGGCCTGCTGCTGGACCCGGTCTACACTGGCAAGGCCATGGCCGGCTTGCTGGACGGTATCGGCCGCCAGCGCTTCGAAGATGGCCCGATTATTTTCCTGCATACCGGTGGGGCACCGGCGTTGTTTGCCTATGACTCGGTTTTCAACTGAATAAATGCGGGCTAAATGTGGGAGGGGGCCTGCCCCTCCCATATTAGACTCGCCAAATATTCCTAAATAGAATATCAAATAAGATTTATATTATTTTCAAGTCTTAAAACCCGGCTTTATCATCGCGCCGTAGGCGAAGACGCGCTACGCGCTTTAAGGCAGGATACGACTACCGCGTCACCTGCTTCGCTCAACATAAAAAACACAGGGGCTCTTCATGACTATTTCTGTAATGCGTCGCACGTTGCTGGTTGGCACTTTGGGTCTGGCGCTCGGCGCCGGTTGGCTGGGCCAGGCGGTTGCCGGCGAGCAACTGGGCAACATCAAAAAGGCCGGCGAGATCAAAATTGGCCTGGAAGGCACCTACCCGCCGTTCAGCTTCGTCGATGAAAGCGGCAAGCTCAGCGGCTTCGAAGTCGAGCTGTCCGAGGCCCTGGCCAAAGAGCTGGGCGTGAAGGTCAAGCTGCAAGCCACGCCATGGGACGGTATCCTCGCCGCCCTGGAATCCAAGCGCCTGGATGCGGTGGTCAACCAAGTCACCATCTCCGAAGAGCGCAAGAAGAAGTACGACTTCTCCACGCCTTACACCGTGTCCGGTATCCAGGCGCTGGTGCTGAAAAAGAACGTCGACAGCATCAAGACCGCCGACGATCTGGCCGGCAAGAAAGTCGGGGTAGGCCTGGGCACCAACTACGAACAATGGCTCAAGGACAACCAACCCAAAGCTATTATCAAGACCTATAACGATGACCCGACCAAGTTCCAGGACCTGCGCATCGGCCGTATCGACGCCATCCTGATCGACCGCCTGGCCGCCCTGGAATACGCCAAGAAAGCCCCGGACACCGCCGCTGCCGGCGACGCCTTCTCCCGCCAGGAAGCCGGTATCGCCCTGCGCAAAGGCGAGCCCGAGCTGCTTGAAGCGGTGAACAAGGCCCTCGACAAGCTGCGCGCCGACGGCACCTTGAAGAAGCTGTCCGAGAAGTACTTCAACGCTGACGTCACTCAATAATGGAAGCAGGTTTCCAACTCGCGCTGGACTCCGCGCCCTTTCTGCTCAAGGGCGCGTACTACACGGTGATTCTCAGCCTTGGCGGGATGTTTTTCGGCTTGCTGCTGGGCTTCGGCCTGGCCTTGATGCGGTTGTCGCGCTTCAAACTGCTGAGCTGGACAGCCCGCGTCTACGTGTCGTTCTTTCGCGGCACGCCCTTGCTGGTACAGCTGTTTTTGATCTACTACGGCTTGCCGCAAGTGGGCATCGAGCTGGATCCGATCCCGGCCGCCATGATCGGCTTTTCGCTGAACATGGCCGCCTACGCCTGTGAAATCCTGCGGGCCGCCATCGCCTCCATCGAGCGTGGCCAATGGGAAGCCGCCGCCAGTATCGGCATGACCCGTGCGCAGACCCTGCGCCGGGCCATCCTGCCGCAGGCAATGCGCACCGCCCTGCCTCCGTTGGGCAACAGCTTTATTTCGCTGGTCAAGGACACCGCGCTGGCCGCCACCATCCAGGTGCCAGAATTGTTCCGCCAGGCTCAACTGGTGTCTGCGCGCACCTTCGAAATTTTCACCATGTACCTGTCCGCCGCCCTGATCTACTGGGTACTGGCCAGCATCCTGGCGCATTTCCAAAACCGCCTGGAAGACCGGGTCAACCGGCATGACCTGGAGTCTTGAAGCATGATCGTGGTTGAAAAGCTGACCAAACAATTCAACGGTCAGGTGGTACTCAACGGCATCGACCTGGAGGTCAAGGAAGGCGAAGTCGTCGCCATCATCGGCCCCAGCGGTTCCGGCAAGACCACCTTCCTGCGCTGCCTGAATTTCCTCGAAGAACCCACCAGCGGCCGGATCAAGGTGGGCGACATCCAGATCGACGGCAGCAAACCGCTCAACCAGCAACAAGGCCTGGTGCGGCGCCTGCGCCAGCACGTGGGTTTTGTGTTCCAGAACTTCAACCTGTTCCCCCACCGCACAGCGCTGGAAAACGTCATCGAAGGGCCGACCGTGGTCAAGAAGATGCCCCGTGAAGCCGCTGTTGCCCTTGGGCGCAAGCTGCTGGCCAGGGTCGGCCTGGCGGGCAAGGAAGACGCCTACCCACGGCGCCTGTCCGGCGGCCAGCAACAGCGCGTGGCAATTGCCCGCGCGCTGGCCATGGAACCGGAAGTGATCCTGTTCGACGAACCCACCTCGGCGCTGGACCCGGAGCTGGTGGGCGAAGTGCTGGCGACCATCCGCAGCCTCGCCGAAGAAAACCGCACCATGGTCATCGTCACCCACGAAATGAGCTTTGCCCGCGATGTGGCCAACCGGGTGATCTTCTTCGACAAGGGCGTGATCGTGGAGCAAGGCGAAGCCAAGGCGTTGTTCGCCAACCCCAAGGAAGAACGCACCCGGCAGTTCCTGAGCAAGTTCCTCGCCCACTGATGTGGCGAGGGAGCTTGCTCCCTCACCACACAATCTGCTCCTACAGAAAACCCTCGCCATCCACGCGTAAACCCGCCGTCTCCCTGATCCAAAAATCCCCCGCCCAGTCAGACCCTTCTGAATCTGCTCCAACCTGCCGTTTAGCCTTTTGCCGCCATTGACGCTCCTTGGTCAACCCTCTTATCTAGCGTCCAGAGGATTGGATCCTATCCCGGCTACTCACTGAATCGTTCCTTTCAGCCCACCTGCGCACCCGCGCCACGGGGCTGGAACGATTGCTGCTGGCTGCATCAAGGAGATTACTTATGACGCGCACTGCAACCCCGGCCCTGCTCACGGCCCCCACCTTGCCCCAGGCTAACCGGCACGGCATCAACGCACTGGCGGCCAGTCAACTGCAGGTGGACATCGCGCCTTACCCCGGCATGGATGAGGGCGACCTGATCGAACTGTTCTGGAACAACTGCTTTGCCGCCTCACGCAGGGTGAGCGCGTGCAAGGTCGGCTCGCCGACCCATCTGCGGGTGCCGGAAAGTTTTGTGCTGGACGGCCTGGCCCAGGTGCATTACCAGGTCATGCAAGTCGGTCGTGCACCTGCCCGCTCGGCCGTGAAAGGTGTGTGTGTAAAGACCCGATACCCCGGCGGCCAGCCCTCCCCCCTGTACAGCGACGAAAACCACAACCTCGCCCCCGTCGGTTTGCCCGAGTCCATCCGTCGCTACGGCGTCAACGGTCGCCAGGTGCGACGGGGCATTCCGCTGACCATCGCGCCTTACCTGAACATGGCCACGGGCGATGCCATCACCCTGCGCTGGGGAGACGTACGCATGGACCTGCCCAGGATCCAGGCCAAAGCCGTCGGGGTGGTCGTGCAGGTGTGGGTGCCTTCGACGGTGATTGTCGAGGCCGGTGACGACAGCCGCCTGGAGGTGACGTACTGCATTCTCGATCGTGTCGGCAACAATTCGCGCTGGGCGCCCACACGTACGTTGCGCATTGCCGCCTGCGCGCCGAGCCAGCCGGCCGGGACCGCGCGGGTCTACCAACCACGGCCCCTCGGCTCACCCTGTGAACCGGGGTGACAGACCTTCTATGCATATTCCCAAAAGTTAGTTTATTTAAATATTTAACACGCTTAGGGTATATGCACCGGACCACCGGACATCTCTGATTTTTCTGTTTTTATTTCATTGAATGCGAGGTCGGTATGGTCAGAATTACCCCGGTGCATAACGCCAGGGCATTACGTGCAGCCAAGGAGCGGCGCTGATGTCTAACTTGGCTCTAACACCCCCCCAGAGTGATCTGGACGTTGCTCCCCTGCTGTTGCCGGCCGCCGTGCTGCGCAACGATGCAGAGGCGCTTAAGGCTGCCCATGAGCTGGCCCAGGCCGCGCGCCTGCAGGCCGCCCAGCGTGACCAGCAACGCAAGCTGCCGTGGGCGCAGATCGAACAATTCACGCGCAGTGGGCTGGGCAGTATTTCCATCCCCCGCGAATACGGCGGCCCACAGGTGTCGTTCACCACCCTGGCGGAGGTGTTCGCGATCATCAGCGCGGCAGACCCGGCCCTCGGGCAGATCCCGCAGAACCATTTCGGCATTCTGCAGGTGTTGCAGGGCGCCGCCACCGAGCGCCAGAAAGAGCACCTGTTCCAGAGCGTCCTCGACGGCTGGCGCATCGGCAATGGCGGCCCGGAACGCGGCACCAGGAACACCCTGGAGCTCAAGGCGCGCATCACCGCCCAAGGCGACGGTTACGTGATCAGCGGCCAGAAGTTCTATTCAACCGGCGCACTGTTTGCCCATTGGGTGGCGGTGAAGGCGCTGAACGACGACGGCAAGCAGGTCATGGCGTTTGTACGCCGTGGCACCGCAGGGCTGCGCATCGTGGATGACTGGTCGGGCTTCGGCCAACGCACCACCGCCAGCGGCACCGTGCTGCTGGACCGCGTGCCCGTGGACGCCGAACTGGTCGTAGACAACTGGCGCATCGGCGAAAGCCCGACTATCCAGGGCGCCGTTTCCCAACTGATCCAGGCCGCCATCGACGCCGGCATCGCCCGTGGCGCGCTGGATGACACCATCGCCTTTGTGCGGGAGCGTTCGCGCCCGTGGATCGACGCCAAGGTCGAGCGCGCCAGCGATGACCTCTACGTGATTGCCGATATCGGCAAGCTGAAGATCGAACTGCACGCCGCCGAAGCGCTGTTGCGCAAGGCCGGGCAAGTGCTGGACCAGGTCAGCGCCGCGCCGATCACCGCACAGTCCGCCGCGCGTGCGTCGATTGCCGTGGCCGAAGCGAAGGTGCTCACCACTGAAGTGTCGTTGCTGGTCAGCGAAAAGCTCTTCGAACTGGCCGGCAGCCGCGCCACCCTCGCCGAATTCAACCTCGACCGTCACTGGCGCAACGCCCGGGTGCACACCCTGCACGACCCGGTGCGCTGGAAGTATCACGCCGTCGGCGCCTATCGCTTGAACGGCACGTTGCCGGCTCGCCATTCCTGGATTTAACCGACCAGACCTCTGGAGAAACTCATGACCTTTTCTCACCGTGTCGCGGTTATCACCAGCGACGAACAGGCCCTTATTGTCGCCAGCGACCTGGCCGAAGACTTGCGCCGCGACAGCGCCCAGCGCGACCGCGAACGCCGCCTGCCGCTGCCCGAACTGGACGTGTTCTCGCGCTCCGGCCTGTGGGGCATCAGCGTGCCCAAGGCATTTGGCGGCGCGGGGGTTTCCAACGTGACCCTGGCCAAGGTCATTGCCCTGATCGCCCAGGCGGATGCCTCCCTGGGCCAGATTCCGCAAAACCATTTCTATGCCCTCGAAGTGCTGCGCGTGAATGGCAGCCCTGAACAGCAACAACGCCTGTACGCCGACGTACTCGCCGGCCAGCGTTTCGGCAACGCCCTGGCAGAACTGGGCACCAGGACCGCCCACGACCGTGTTACGTCCATCACCCGCGACGGCGACGGCTTCCGTATCACCGGCCGCAAGTTCTACGCCACCGGCGCGATCTATGCCCAGCGCATCCCCACCTCGGTGGTGGATGAACACGGCATCCAGCAACTGGCCTTTGTCCCCCGTGACAGCGAAGGCCTGACGGTCATTGACGACTGGAGCGGCTTCGGCCAGCGCACCACCGGCAGCGGCTCGGTGGTGTTCGATAACGTGTGGGTCGCCGCCCACGACGTGATCCCGTTCCAGAGCGCTTTCGAACGCCCGACCACGGTCGGCCCGCTGGCGCAGATTCTTCACGCCGCCATCGACACCGGCATCGCCCGCGCCGCCTTTGAAGATGCACTGCACTTTGTGCGTACCAAGACCCGCCCATGGATCGACTCCGGCAACGACAAGGCCACCGAAGACCCGCTGACCCTGAAGAGCTTCGGCCACCTGAGCATTCGCCTACACGCCGCTGAAGCCTTGCTGGAGCGTTCGGGTGAATACCTCGATCGCGCCCAGGCCGACAGCAATGCAGAGACCGTTGCGGCAGCGTCCATCGCCGTCGCTGAAGTCCGCGCCTTGAGCACCGAGATTTCCCTGGCCGCCGGCAGCACCCTGTTCGAGCTGGCCGGCAGCCAGGCCACCCTCGCCGAGCACGGCCTCGACCGCCACTGGCGCAACGCCCGCGTGCACACCCTGCACGACCCGGTGCGCTGGAAGTACCACGCTGTGGGCAATTACTACCTCAACGCTGAAAACCCGCCACTGCGGGGGACCATTTGATGGCAAAGAAAAATATCCTGCTCAATGCCTTCAACATGAACTGCATCGGGCATATCAACCACGGTATGTGGACCCATCCACGGGACACGTCCACCCAGTACAAAAGCATCGAGTACTGGACCGACCTCGCGCAAACCCTGGAGCGCGGGCTGTTCGACGGTTTGTTCATCGCCGATATCGTCGGCGTGTATGACGTGTACCAGAACTCCATTGATGTGCCGCTCAAGGAGTCGATCCAGCTGCCGGTCAATGACCCGCTGTTGCTGGTTTCGGCGATGGCCGCCGTGACCAAAAACCTCGGCTTCGGCCTCACCGCCAACCTCACCTATGAGCCGCCGTACCTGTTCGCCCGGCGCATGTCCACGCTCGACCACCTGAGCCGCGGCCGGGTCGGCTGGAACATCGTCACCGGCTACCTCGACAGCGCCGCCAAGGCCATGGGCCTCACCGAACAGGTCGAGCATGACCGGCGCTACGACCAGGCCGATGAATACCTGGAAGTGCTCTACAAACTCTGGGAAGGCAGCTGGGAAGACGACGCGGTGCTCAACGATCCGCAGGCGCGGGTGTATGCGCAGCCGGGCAAGGTGCACAAGGTCGAGCACCATGGCGAGTTCTACCAGGTGGAGGGTTATCACCTGTGCGAACCGTCGCCGCAGCGTACGCCGGTGCTGTTCCAGGCCGGCAGTTCAGACCGTGGCCTGTTGTTCGCCGGGCGCCATGCCGAGTGCGTATTCATCAGCGGGCAGAACAAGGCCGCGACCAAGGTGCAGGTGGACAAGGTGCGCGCCAGCGCGGTCGAGGCCGGGCGCAACCCGGATGACATCAAGGTGTTCATGGGGCTGAACGTGATCGTCGGCGCCACCGAAGAACTGGCCTGGGCCAAGCATGCCGAGTACCTGAGCTATGCCAGCGCGGAGGCCGGCGTCGCGCACTTTTCGGCGTCCACCGCGATTGATTTTGCCCAGTACGAACTGGACGAGCCGATCCAGTACGTGAAGAGCAACGCGATCCAGTCGGCCACCAAGAATCTGCAGAACAACGACTGGACCCGACGCAAGTTGCTCGAACAGCATGCCCTCGGCGGGCGCTATATCACCCTGGTCGGCTCCCCCGAACAGGTCGCTGACGAGCTGGAATCCTGGATCAGCGAAACCGGGCTGGATGGCTTCAACCTCACGCGCATTGTCACGCCGGAAAGCTATGTGGATTTTATCGACCTGGTAGTGCCGGAGTTGCAGAAGCGGGGGTCGTACAAGACCGAATATGAGAGCGGCACGCTGCGGGAAAAGGTCTTCCACGGCAGTGCTCGCCTACCCGAACAACACACCGGATCTACCTACCGCCACTGAACAAAAAAGGTGGGAGGGGGCAAGCCCCCTCCCACATTGGATCTGCATTGTTTGCCCTAATACCTTATGACTGGAAAGCCACTATGAAAAAGACATTCCTCAATAACCCAGTCAAAGCACTGGCCCTGGCCTTCGGGTTGTTCAGCTCGGCGGTGTTCGCCGCCGATGCACCGTTGAAAATCGGCACCACCGCCGCCTTCGCGATTCCCCTGGAGGCCGCCGTCGCCGAAGCCGGCAAGCAAGGCTTGAAGGTCGAGCTGGTGGAGTTCACCGACTGGATCGCGCCCAACGTCAGCCTGGCCGCCGGCGATATTGACGTGAACTACTTCCAGCACATCCCGTTCCTGGAAAACGCCAAGACCGCCGCCGGTTTTGACCTGGTGCCGTACGCGCCGGGCATCATCAACAACGTCGGGCTGTATTCGAAAAAGTACAAAAGCATCAACGACCTGCCCCAGGGCGCCAGCGTGGCGATTGCCAACGACCCGATCAACAGCGGTCGCGGCCTGCAACTGCTGGCCAAGGCCGGCTTGATCACCCTCAAGCCGGGCGTGGGCTACAAGGCCACCGAAGAAGACATCGTCAGCAACCCGAAGAAGATCAAGATCCTGCAAGTCGAGGCCGTGCAACTGGTGCGCGCCTATGACGACGCGGACCTGGTGCAGGGCTACCCGGCCTACATCCGCCTGTCCAAGACCTTCGATGCCGAGTCGGCGCTGCTGTTCGACGGCCTCGACCACCCGGAATACGTGATCCAGTTCGTGATCCAGCCAAAAAGCAAAACCGACCCGCGCGTGATCAAGTTCGTCGACATCTACCAGCACTCGCCGGTGGTGCGTGCCGCCCTGGATAAATCCCTCGGCAAGCTCTACCAAGTCGGTTGGGAAGATAAAAAATGACCGCCGCCCACGCTCGACTGCGCGACCTGGGCTCACCGCCCAGGGACGCCGAACAGACAGAACTGCATCCGGACCTGAACCGCGCGCACGTGCGCTTTATCAACCTGGGCAAGACCTACGACGGCGGCGTGCATGCCTTGCAAGGCATCGACCTGGCGATCCAGCGCGGTGAAGTGTTCGGCATTATCGGCCGCAGCGGCGCCGGCAAGTCCTCGCTGATCCGCACCATCAACCGCCTGGAACAACCCAGCAGCGGGCGCGTGCTGATCGATCAGGTGGACATCGGCGACTTCGACGAAGACCACCTGGTGGCGCTGCGCCGACGTATCGGCATGATCTTCCAGCACTTCAACCTGATGTCGGCCAAGACCGTGTGGCAGAACGTCGAATTGCCGCTGAAAGTCGCCGGCGTGCCCAAGCCCCAGCGTGAGCAAAAAGTGCGCGAGCTGCTGGAATTGGTCGGCTTGCAGGACAAGCACAAGGCCTACCCGGCGCAGCTGTCCGGTGGGCAGAAACAGCGCGTGGGCATTGCCCGTTCGCTGGTGCACGACCCGCAGATCCTGCTGTGCGACGAAGCCACCTCGGCCCTCGACCCGGAGACCACCCAATCGATCCTCGGCCTGTTGCGCGAGATCAACCGGCGCCTGGGCCTGACCATCGTCTTGATCACCCATGAGATGGCGGTGATCCGCGACATCTGCGACCGCGTGGTGGTGCTGGAACACGGGCGCATCGTCGAGCAAGGCCCGGTGTGGCAAGTGTTCGGCAACCCGCAACATGAGGTCAGCCAGACCCTGCTGGCGCCGCTGCAACATGGGCTGCCGGAAGAACTGCAAAGCCGTTTGCACCCCCAGCCTGAATCGCCGGACGCCGCCGTGGTGCTGCGCTTGCAGTTCACCGGCAGTGCCAGCGATGAACCGGACCTGGCCGCGCTGTTCAGCGCCCTCGGCGGGCGCGTGCGCTTACTGCAGGGCGGTGTCGAACGGATCCAGGGGCATGCCTTGGGGCAACTGCTGCTGGCGGTGAATGGCTCACCCCATAACAGCGAAGAACTGCGCAACCGCGCTGCGAACTGGGCACAACAGGTGGAGGTGCTGGGCTATGTGGTTTGATCGTTTGGTGCAAGGCGCCATCGACACTTTGTTGATGGTCGGCGTGTCGTCGTTGATCGCCTTGCTGGTGGGGATTCCGCTGGCGGTGTTTCTGGTGACCAGTGACAAGGGCGGCATCTACCAGGCGCCGACGCTGAACCGGGTGCTGGGGGCGTTCGTCAATCTGTTCCGCTCGATTCCGTTTTTGATCCTGATGGTGGCGCTGATCCCGTTCACGCGGCTGATCGTCGGCACCACCTATGGCGTGTGGGCGGCGGTCGTACCGCTGACCATCGCCGCCACACCGTTCTTCGCGCGGATCGCCGAAGTGAGTCTGCGCGAGGTCGACCACGGCCTGATCGAAGCCGCCCAGGCCATGGGTTGCCGGCGCTGGCACATCATCTGGCATGTACTGCTGCCCGAGGCGCTGCCGGGGATTGTCGGCGGGTTCACCATCACCCTGGTGACCATGATCAACTCGTCGGCCATGGCCGGGGCGATCGGGGCCGGTGGCTTGGGCGACATTGCCTATCGCTATGGCTACCAGCGCTTTGATACGCAGATCATGCTTACGGTGATTGTGCTGCTGGTGATCCTGGTGGCGGTGATTCAACTCGGCGGCGATCGCCTGGCGCGAGTGCTGAACAAGAGGTGAGGTATAGTCGGGCCATCTCAGTGCCCGGTATTCATCACCATGCCCCTCAAGCCCGACGACCTCGACCAGATCACGTCCACCACCCTCGGCCACTACAACAGCGTGGCCGAGAGCTTTCGTGAAGGCACCCGCGATCACGATGTGAGCCAGAACATCGACGCGCTGCTGCGGCATATCCAGGGCTCGGCGCCCTTTACCGTGCTGGATTTCGGCTGCGGGCCGGGGCGGGACTTGCAGACCTTTACGCGCCTGGGGCATATCGCCGTCGGCCTGGATGGCTCCGAGCGGTTTGCGCAGATGGCGCGCGAAGACAGCGGCTGTGAGGTGTTGCAGCAGGACTTCCTCAAGCTGGATCTGCCCGCCGAACGCTTTGACGGGATCTTTGCCAATGCGGTGCTGTTTCATATCCCCAAGCAGGAATTGCCCCGTGTGCTCAAGCAACTGCATGGGGCGTTGAAGCCCGGCGGTGTGCTGTTCAGTTCCAATCCACGGGGTGAGAACCAGGAAGGCTGGAACGGGCCGCGCTATGGTTCCTATCACGACCTCGAGGCCTGGCAGGCACTGCTCACCGCCGCCGGCTTCGTGGAACTGGAGCATTACTACCGACCCGCCGGGTTGCCTCGACCCCAGCAGCCCTGGTTGGCCAGCGTTTGGCGCAAGGCTTGAGTCAACCCACATTTGGAATGCATGCCCCTGTGGGAGGGGGCTTGCCCCCGATGACGGACTGATGGACACCCCTACTGCACCTGATACACCACCGATGTCCCATCCACCACCGCTGTCACACTCCTCGCCGCAACCCCCTCTCTCGACCCCGTGGAAAAATTCGCTACCAACCGCGTGCCATCGGCAAACGTGGTTTCCTGCACCTGCCGATCCGCCGTCAGCCAGCGAAACCCGGTCATCGCCTGGGTGGCCAGGCGCTCATGCAGCGGTCGGAAAAATCGATCCTGGCGCTGGATCAGCGGCAGCCGCGCCTTGAGCGTCGCAGCACTCAGGTGATACAGCGGCGGCACGTTGTAGAGCAGTTGGGTCAGCTCATTTTCAGCCCGCACAGTGCTCAGCTTGAGGCTGTCGAACAGCCAGTGATGGGTGGTGATCACCGAGCCATGGAACACCGCCTGATACAGCGGCAGGCGCAGCGTCGGGTCGAAGTAGAGGGTGCGAAACGGCTCGTTCAGCGGCACCGACTTGAAGAACACCGCCGGTTGTTCCGGCGGGTACCAGTTGCCCACGTAGTAGGGCGACTGTTTGTCCTGGGTCATGTCGCGATCCCCCCAGCCCAGCACCGGGGTTTGCATGCCATGGGCGAACAGGATGCCCTGGGCGGTGATGGCGTTGCCGTCTTCGGAGCCGGTCGGCAATTGCAGCGTGGTGTTCAGCCAACGGGCTGCATCGATATTGCCTTCGGCGTTTTGCGCCTGGGTCATCGGTGCGTTGGTGCGGTAGCTGTCGAACAGCATGCTGGTGGCGTACGCATCGAGAAACCAGGCGTTGAAGCCGGCCCTGGCCTGCACGGCTTTCACCCGCGCCTCCAGCAGAGGCCGCACGCAGCGCGGGTCGGTGTAGTGGCCGGACTGCTGGAAGCCGGTCTTGAGCGTGCCGTCCTTCAATACGATGGCGCAGTCGCGGTAAGCCTGGCTGCCCAGGTGGGCGGTGGTCCAGTCGGGGTTTTCGGTGGCGGACAACGCGGTTTGGTAGGAATCGTAGGGCGCCATCAGGTAGCCGGCGTCGACACCGGCGCGGATGGTCTCTGGGTGCCAGAGGCCGCCTTCCCAGCCTTCGCCCAGGGTCAGCATCAAGCGTGGCAGCCCGGCGTCGCGCAGCGTCTGTACCACCTGGCTGCCCCAGGTGCCGGGGCTATGGCGCAGGGCGCCGGCAAAGTCCACGGCCAATTCGCGACGCAACTCGCCATAGCGCGCGGCAAGACGGGTCATATCGGGCTCGTCCACCTGCCAACTCTGCCGGGCCTTCCTGTTGATCGCGGCGTTGAGGCCGCGCAACAACACGCTTTGTTCGTAGCGATTCAAGGCGCGGGGCTGCGCCAGCACCGCTGCGGAGTCCTTGTCCAACAGGCCACTGAGTTCATGAGCGCTCAAGCGCTGGAGCAACAGCGGCCAATCACGCACATCCTCCGGTGCCAGCAGGTCATTGCCCCACAGGTAGACATGGCTGGCGCCCAGCAGCTTTTCAGCCCCAGGGGTTTGCCGCAGCTTGTCTGCCAGGGGCTCATAGCGACCCTGCGCGACCAGCCATTGGCGATAGCGCTTGGCCCCGGCCAGCGGATCGCTTTCGCCCAGGTGCAACAGCAGGGTCATGGGGGCGGCAGGCCCGAGCGAAGTGAACTCATGGGCCAGCGACAACGCCTGGCCCCGCCAGCGCAGGCGGTTGTTATAGGGATTGGTCAGCAGCCAGTTGAGGGTAAAGGCGCCGTGATCGACGCCCCACAGCGGCAGGCTGAGGTCCTGGGTGGTGTTGATGTCACCCTGCGCCACCAGGAAAGCGTTCCACATGGCATGGCCGGCCGGCACGTAATGCCCCTCGGCCAACGGCCACATCAACCCTCGGCCCATGGCGCTCGCCGGTTGCAGAAGAATCGGCAGCTCTCCGGCTTCCCGCGCCGTGATCGACAGCACCAGGTCGCGCTGCTCAAGGCTGGCAGTCAGGCGATAGGCACCGTCGTCCCATTGCCAACGGACCTGTTGCGCGTTTTGTGCGAGTTGACTGACGGCACGCGCCGCTACGCCGTTGGAGGCCTGCACCTGGGGCTGGCCACTGGGTGTCACACGGATGGCGAGGGTGGCCGGGTCGAGTTCGACTCGCCACAGCGGGTTTTCCAATACGGTGCCGGCAAAGGCCAGGGGCGACAGGAAGCAGCAGATCAGCAAGGTATGACGCAGACGGTTCATGGCAGGCGACCGTTGAGAGGTGGAGGCCGGAGGGTAAAGCACTCAACGGTTGGCCGGGGCAACAGGCTTCACTTGCGGAAGTTTCCCACGTCTCAAATGCCCAGTTGAGATCAATTGTGGGAGGGGCGGTGCGACGATTCGACTTGCTCCCGATGGCGGTGGGTCAGACAAATATTTTTTGCTGACCCACCGTCATCGGGAGCAAGCCCCCTCCCACATTTTTAACCGTGTTGTTCCTGTTGCTTCTGCTTTGGTTCACGGATCTTGTACCAGGCCACATACAGCGCCGGCAGGAACAACAGCGTCAGCAAGGTGGCGATGATGATGCCGCCAATCATCGCGTAGGCCATCGGCCCCCAGAACACTTCGCGGGCAATCGGGATCATGCCCAGGCTCGCCGCCGCCGCCGTGAGCAGGATCGGCCGGCGCCGATGCTCGGTGGCTTCCACCACCGCGTCCCACGGCGTGTAGCCGGCCACTTCATATTCGTGGATCTGCGTCACCAGGATCACCGAGTTGCGGATGATGATGCCGATCAGCGCCAGGATGCCGAGGATCGCCACAAAGCCCATGGGCGTGCCCGTGGGGATCAGCGCCAGCACCACGCCGATCAGCCCCAGCGGCGCGACACTGGCCACCAGGAACATCTTCTGCACGCTGTGCAGCTGGATCATCAGGAACGTCGCCATCAGGAACAGCATCAACGGCACCACGCTGGCAATCGGGCCTTGGGCCTTGCCGCTTTCTTCCACGGTGCCGCCGGTGGCGACCTTGTAGCCCACCGGCAGGCCGGCGCTGAATTGGTCGATCTCCGGCTTGAGCTGCTTGACCAGGTCGGTCGGCTGCATCTCATCGCGCACCGAAGCCTTGATGGTGATGGTCGGCTTGCGGTCGCGACGCCACACCAGCGGCTGCTCCAGCTCATAGCGCACGGTGGCGAAGGCCAGCAGCGGAATCGAGGTGCCGTTGGGCGTGACGATCTGCAGGTTCTGCAAGGTTTCCGGGGTACCGCGCTCGGCGTCCTCGGCACGGCCGACCACGTTGATCAGGTAGATGTCGTCGTGCACCTGGGTTACCGAAGCACCACTGACCACGCTGTTCATCAGTTGCGCCACGTCTTCGGAGGACAGCCCGAGCTGGCGCGCCTTGTCCTGGGCAATGTCGATGCGCAGCACTTTGCCCGGCTCGTTCCAGTCGTAGATGATCTCGCCCAGGTGGGTGTTTTTATCCAGCAGGGTCGCCAGTTCGATGGCGTGTTTACGCACCTGGTCGGTGTCTTTGCCGGACACGCGATACTGGATCGGACGCCCTACCGGCGGGCCCATTTCCAGCGGCTGCACGAAACTGCCGATGCCCACGAAGTCGTCGCGCAGGCGTTTTTGCAGGCGCGCAATCAGGGCACCGCGCTCTTCCAGGCCTTTGCTGACGATCACCAGTTGCGCGTAGTAGGGGTTTTCCAGTTGCTGGTCGAGGGGCAGGTAGAAACGGATCGCACCCTGGCCGATATAAGTGCTCCAGCGTGCAATGTCCGGGTCGTCCTTGATGATCGCTTCGAGGCGGTCGACGGCCTTGCGCGTCTCGTTGATCGAGGCGTTTTGCGGCAGGTTGAGGTCGACGAGGATTTCCGGGCGGTCCGACGACGGGAAGAACTGGTTCTGCACAAACTGCATGGAGAACACCGACGCCACGAACAGGCCCACAGTGATACCGATGGCCCACCAACGGTTGCGCATGGCCCAGAGCATGCCGCCATTGAACGCGCGGCCGATGCGCCCCGGCTCGGCGCTGTGGGGTTTCACCTTGGCGCTGAGGATATGCACGCCGATCACCGGCGCAAACAGCACCGCCACCACCCACGACACCAGCATCGCCACGGCAATCACCGCGAACAGGGTAAAGGTGTACTCGCCTGCCGAACTGGCGTTGAGGCCAATCGGCACGAAGCCGGCGACGGTCACCAACGTACCGGTGAGCATCGGAAATGCCGTGGAGGTGTAGGCGTAGGTCGCCGCCTGCTCCTTGGTTTCGCCTTTTTCCAGGCGCGTGATCATCATCTCCACGGTGATCATCGCATCGTCCACCAACAGGCCGAGGGCGATGATCAACGCACCCAGCGACACACGCTGCATGGTGATGCCGCTGTATTCCATGAACACGAATACCAGCGCCAGCACCAGTGGAATCGAGCACGCCACCACCAGCCCGGCGCGCATGCCGAGGCTGATAAAGCTCACCACCAGCACGATGATCACCGCTTCGAACAGTGCGCTGGTAAAACCGCCGACGGCCTCCTCCACCACTTCGGCCTGGTCGGAGACCTTATGCACACCGACGCCCACCGGCAGGTCGGCGGTCAGTTCGTCCATGCGCGTGTGCAGCGCCTTGCCGAACGACTGGATATTGCCGCCCTTCTGCATGGCGATGGCCAGGCCAATCGCCGGCTTGCCGTTGAAACGGAACATCGGCCGCGCCGGGTCGACATAGCCACGGCTGATCTCGGCGATATCCGCCAGGCGATAGAAGCGGTCATTGAGACGCAGGTTGACGTTGGCCAGGTCTTTCTCCGAGGCGAACTGCCCCGAGGTACGCACCGAGATGCGCTCCGGCCCGGCCTCGATCACCCCGGCGGGGGTCACCGCGTTCTGCGATTGCAGGCTTTGCACCACCTGGCGCTGATCGATGCCCAGGGCCGCCAGTTTGCGCGTGGAGAAGTTCAGGTAAATCACTTCGTCCTGCTGGCCGATCATCTCGACCTTGCCCAGCCCCGGCACCGAACGGATCTCGGCGCGCACCTGCTCCACGTAGTCGCGCAACTGGCGCATCGACAGGCCGTCGCCGGTAAAGGCGTACACCGAGCCGAACACATCGCCGAATTCGTCGTTGAACGACGGTCCCTGCAAGCCCTGGGGGAAGGTGCCGCGAATGTCGTCGATCTTCTTGCGGACCTGGTACCAGATCTCCGGAATCGCCTTGGCGCCGGTGGTGTCCTTGAGGAACACGAACACCGTGGATTCACCCGGTCGCGTGTAGCTTTTCACATAGTCGAGGGCGTCGAGTTCCTCGAGCTTTTTCTCGATGCGGTCGGTGACCTGCTTGAGGGTTTCTTCCTGGGTCGCGCCCGGCCAGCGGGTCTGGATCACCATGGTCTTGATGGTGAACGAGGGGTCTTCCTCGCGGCCCAGGTTCATGTAGGAGAACACGCCCATCAGCAGCGCGACGAACATCAGGTACCAGACGAAGGACTGATGCTTGAGGGCCCAGTCGGATAAGTTGAAGCTGCCTTTCATCGCGGGCTGTCCTCGTCGATTTTGACTTTCTGCCCGGGCTTCAGGCTGTTCACGCCGGCGGTAACGATACGCTCGCCGGGTTTGACGCCGCCGTTGAGCAAGGCGCTGTCAGCGTCACGGCTAAGCACCGTGATATCGCGCGGTTGCACGGTCTGGCTTTGGGTATCGAGGATCCAGATGCGGGTCTTGCCGTCGACTTCCTGCAAGGCGCTCAGGGGCAATTCGATGCGTGGGGCGATGGCCGAACTCAAGGTCACGCTGATCGCCGTACCAAGGCGGAACGCGGGCGGCGTTTCGGCCAGGGTCAGGCGCGCGCGACGGGTGCGCGTGGCGCTTTGGGCCTGGGGTTCGATCTCGCGCACGGTGGCGGTGGTGTGGACGCTGGGGTCGAGTTGCCCGGCGACGAGGAATACCACATCCGCCGGCAGGCGCTCGGCGAGGCCGGCGGGCAGGTCGATGACCGCCTCCTTGATGTCCGGGCGCGCCAGGGTCACCACTTGCTGACCGGCGCTGACCACCTGGCCGGCCTCGGCATTCCAGGCGGTGACGATGCCGGCGTGGTCGGTGCGCAGCTCGGCGTAGTTGAGCTGGTCCCTGGCCTGGTTGACCGAAGCCTGAGCCTGGTCGAGGGAGGCCTGGGTGGTCTTCAGGTCGGTCTGGGCCACGTCCAGTTGGGCCTGGGCGCCGACGCCACGGTTGAACAGCTCCTGCTGGCGACGGGCATTGGCCTGGGCGTTGATGAACTGGGCCTGCACCCGTGCCAAATCGCCCTGGGCGGCGCGCAATTGGTTCTGTTGGTCGGTAGGGTCGAGCACCGCGAGCAAGGCGCCCTTGTCCACTTCGGCGCCCACATCCACGGCACGCCGGGCGATGCGACCGGGGACGCGAAAGCCCAGATTGCTTTCATAGCGCGCCTGGATGGTGCCGGCGAAACGGCCGAGGGTTTCCTGGTCCTCGGACTTCACCTCCATGGACAGCACCGGGCGCACGGGCTCGGGCGCCGGTTCTTCCTTGGAGCAGGCCATCAGCAACAGGCTGGCGGCGAGTACAACCGTCAGGCGCTTCATGGCTGGGCTCCTGGCTGGGCAATCTCGACCAGCATGCCGGGGTGCAGCAATTGCCCACCGGCCACCACGACTTTTTCGCCGCCCTTGAGGCCGTCGCCAATAATCACTTTGCCGGTGAGGTAACGCGCCACCGTGACCTTGTGCAGTTGCGCCTTGCCCTCGCCGTCCACCAGCCATACGGCGGCCTCGCTGAGGTCTTTGGTCAACGCCGACCAGGGCAGCTCGATACTCGCCTTGGCCGGGCCATTGGCGGTGGCACTGACCACCGAACCAAGCCGCATGCCTTCGGGTAACGATTGCAGGGCGATCTTCACTTGCACCGTGCCGGTATTGGCAGCCACAGCAGGTGTGACTTCACGCACTTTACCCACGGCCTTGATGCTCGGGTTATCCAGCAGGCTGACGGTGATCGGCGCATCCGGTGGCGGCTCAACCAGCAGTGACTCATAGACGTTGAACACCGCATCGCGCTCGCCATCGCTGGCCAGGCTGAAAATCGGCACGGTGGCCTGCACCACCTGACCGACTTCGGCCTGGCGCGCGGTGATCACCCCCGGCGCATCCGCGATCAGCGCGGTATAGCCGAGTTGTTCACGGGCGTTGGCCAACTGTGCCTGCGCGGCGGCCAGGGCACTTTGGCTGCTGCGCAGCGCGGCCTGGGCGGAATCGTATTCGCTGCGGCTGGTGTAGCCCTTGGGCAGGAGCTTTTCCTGGCGCACAAACGCGGCGGCGGTTTGCTTGACCCGCGCCTGCTCGGCCACGACCTGGGCCTGGGCGGAGTCGACGTTGGTCTGTAGATCCTTGGGGTCGAGCCTGGCCAGCACCTGCCTGGCTTTAACGCGATCGCCCACATCCACCATGCGCTGGATGATCTTGCCGCCGACCCGGAAGGACAAATCGGTTTGCACGCGGGCCTGGATATCTCCGGTCAGCGTGACGGCCGCGGCGAAATCGGCGGGTTGTACGGTTTGAACAAAGACCCGCGAATGGGCCTTGGGCTCAGCTTTTTCCTGACCACACGCGCTCAGCAACACCACTAAACCCAGACCGACGATACAGATGGAAATACGACCGCCCATGCAGACTCCTTGTGCGCGATGCGATGTGCCAGTGTGTATGCGACTGTGAGCTTAGTTCAGGGTTCCTTATCTGCATGGGGAAGGCGTATTGAGGTGAGTTCATCGGCCTCATCGGGGGCAAGTCCTCTCGCACATGTGACGTGTGAATACATTCAAATGTGGGAGGGAGCTTGCTCCCGATAGCGGCATAACAGCCAGCGCAGAACTAGCCCTGCCACTTCCCGCCTTCAACGATCACACTCTCAGGCTTGGTGTCATCGCTCAGCTCCTTGCGCACATATTGGTCGTAGAGCTTGAGCAGAAATTTCTCCTCACCCAGCTTCGCCAACTCGGCATTCACCCAGTCACGCAGTTCGATATTGCCCTTCTTCACCGCCGGGGCGATGGGCGCTTCGTCACCGAGTTTCTCTTCCAGCACGCGGTAGCCCGGGTTCTGCTTGGCCCAGCTGAACAGCACCAGGTTGTCTTGCGCGTAGGCATCGCCACGCCCGGCCGACAGCGCTTGCAGCGATTCGGAGTTTTTCTCGAACTTCAGCAGTTTCCAGTCCGGGTGGTTCTTGGTCAGCCAGATATCGGCAGTGGTACCGGTGGTGACGATGGTGGTGCGGGTGGCCAGGTCATTCAGGCTTTTGACCGCGCTGTCCTGGGGCACCAGGGCCTGCACCGCGACTTTCAGGTTGGGGTTGGTGAAGTCCACTGCTTCCTTGCGCTCGGGCGTCACGGTCATGTTGGCGAGGATCAGGTCGACCTTGTCGCTTTGCAGGAACGGAATACGGCTGGCCGGCTCGACGGCGACGAATTCGACCTTGTTCTCATCGCCCAACAGGTCCTTGGCGAATTGGCGGCCGATGTCGGTATCGAAGCCGACATAGCGGCCCGCTTCGTTGACGAAGCCAAACGGTGGCTTGTCGGTAAACACGCCGACGATCAGCTTGTCGCGCGCCTTGATCTTGTCGAGGTAGCTGACGGCGGCAGCAGGTTTAGCAGGCTCTTCGGCCTTTTTATCGCAGCCGGCCAGTAAGGCGACAGCCAACAGTGGCAGCAGTAATTTTTTCATAGCAGCTCCAGTTCCTTGGTTTTCTTGGGCAGTGTTGAGACAAAGGAGAACTTCTCCAGGAACTGCTGCGCGCGTGCGGTTTGCGGGTTCGTAAAGAATTCTTCGGGGGTGTTGTGTTCGAGGATGCGACCGGCCTCCATAAACACCACGCGGTCGGCGACGGCGCGGGCGAAGGCCATTTCGTGGGTGACGATCAGCAGGGTCATGCCATCGCGGGCCAGGCCCTGGATCACCTCCAGCACTTCCTTGACCATCTCCGGGTCGAGGGCGGCGGTGACCTCATCGAACAGCATGACCTGGGGGTTCATGCACAACGAGCGGACGATGGCGATGCGTTGCTGCTGGCCGCCGGAGAGCTGGCGCGGGAAGGCGTCGCGCTTGTCCGCCAGGCCTACGCGGGCCAGCAGTTTCTCGGCCTGCGCGCGGGCTTCGCGCGGCTCGCGCTTTTGCACTTTCAGCGGGCCGAGCAGGATGTTGTCGAGCACACTCATATGCGGGAACAGGTGGTAGCTCTGGAACACCATGCCCACGTCCTGGCGCACCTGGCGCCAGTCGGTGGTTTTATCCAACAACTCCTTGCCGGCAAACCGCAGGCTGCCGCTATGGGCCACTTCCAGGCCGTTGAGGCAGCGCAGCAAGGTGCTTTTGCCGCAGCCGCTGGGGCCGAGGATCACCACCACTTCGCCGCTTTGCACACTCAGGTCGATGCCCTTGAGCACCTGCTGGTCGCCGAAGAATTTGTTGAAACCCTGGAACTCGATCAATGCGCTCATGCTTGGGCCCAGCGCCGTTCCAGCACCTTGGAGGCGGCCGACAACGGGTAGCAGATAAAGAAGAAAAACAGGAATAGCGCGCCGTAGATCAACACCGACTCATAGGTGCGCTCGATGATTTGCTGGCCGACCTTGATCACGTCCACCACGCCGATCAGCACCGCCAGGGAACTGGTCTTGATGATGCGCGTGTAGACGTTGATGGTCGGCGGGGTCATGCGCTTGAGGGCCTGGGGCAGCAACACGTAGCCGTACAACTGCGGGTCGGACAAGCCAATCGACAGGCCGGCTTCGCGCTGGCCGCGGGGCAGCGAATGCAACGCGCCGCGTACCACTTCGCCCACTTCGCTGGCGCCCCACAGCGACAACACCAGCACCGCGCACCAGAAGCTGGGGATGCTCAGGCCAAAGAAGATCGGCAGGCCAAAGAACAGCAGGTACAACCACACCAGCACCGGAATCGCCCGGAACAGCTCCAGGTAAACCCGCAGCACCGCGTTGACCAGCCTGTTGTTCAAGGTGCGCAGCACGCCATACAACACGCCGCCGACCGTACTGAAGGCGATGCTCAACAACGAAATCGACAGGGTCTGCGCAGCGCCCTTGCCCAATTGCGGCAACGACACCCACAACAACTCAAGACCCGAACTGGCCATGCTGGAGCCTCCTTTCCAGGCGGCTGAGCAGCAGCGACAGCGGCAAGAACAGCAGCACGCAAATCAGCGTCAGCACGGCGAGCATTTCGTAGGTCTTGTAGTAGAGGGCGATGTAGCTCTTGGTGGTGTAGAGAATCTCCGGCACCGCCACGGCAGAGACCACGGTGGTCTCCTTGAGCAGGAAGATGAAATTGGCGAACAACGCCGGCAGGCTGAGGATGCCGGCCTGGGGCAGGATCACATGGCGCAGCAGTTGCCAGTCCGACAGGCCGATGGACTTGCCCGACTCGATCTGCGCCAGGGGCACCGCTTCCACGCCGGCGCGCAGCACTTCGGTGAGGTAGGCACCGCCGAGGAACGTCATGGTGATGATCGCCGCCCAGAACCCGGAGATATTCAAACCCAGGGCCGGCAAGGCGAAGTACACGAAGAACAGCTGGATCAGCAGCGGTGTATTGCGCGCCAGTTCCACATAGAGCGCCACCAGGCGCGACAGGTACGGCGTGCGAAACACCAGCAGTGCAGCGTTGATCAGCGCCACCAGCAACGAGGTGGCAATGGCGATCAGGCCCACTTGCAGCGTGACGCCCACGGCGTTCAAAAACGCCGGCAGGGTGCTGAGGATAAAAGCGAAATCGAAGGTCATTGTGAGTCCATGACGCCGCAGGGGTAATGCGGCGAGCGCCGTCCGATCCGGCGTGGGTAACGCCGGGTAGCGCGAACTTTAAAGGTATAAAAAGTAAAATTTAAATACCGAAATAGCATATTGATATCACCCAAAAAGATAACCGACGGATTCGCAGGTTTTCCAGGTGACGACTATGGTTGGGGGGTCTGTGTTTCGAGGGAATGAACAATGAACAAAGCGAAACCGATTGATCCGCAGGAGCTGGTGAAATGGTTGGTGGCGTTGCGCAGGGCGATCAATAGCCGCGCGCTCTGACACGCTGAAAATCCACTGTGAGATGAAGATCAAATGTGGGAGGGGGCAAGCCCCCTCCCACAATTTTATTGCATTCCAAATTCCAGGCATAAAAAACGCCGACGCTGTAGTAGCCGTCGGCGTTGAAACCTTGAAGGGGGTTTTGGCTTACATCAGAACGCGGGCACGACTGCGCCGTTGTACTTCTTCTCGATGAAGGCTTTGACTTCCGGGCTGGTCAGGGCCTTGGACAGCTTCTGGATAGCGTCGCTGTCCTTGTTGTCCGGGCGCGCCACCAGGAAGTTCACGTACGGCGACTTGGCATCTTCGATGATCAGCGCGTCCTTGGCTGGGTTCAAGCCAGCTTCCAGGGCGTAGTTGGTGTTGATCAAGTCCAGGTCAACCTGGTCCAGCACCCGTGGCAGCAGGGCCGATTCCAGCTCTTTGAACTTCAGGTTCTTCGGGTTGCTGGCGATGTCTTTCGGCGTGGCCAGGGCGTTGGTCGGGTCTTTCAGGGTGATCACACCGGCTTTCTGCAGCAGCAACAGGGCGCGGCCGCTGTTGGAGCCTTCGTTCGGGATAGCCACGGTGGCGCCATCCTTGAGCTCGGAAATATTCTTGATCTTTTTCGAGTAACCGCCGAAGGGTTCAACGTGCACGCCAACCACGGTGACCAGGTTGGTGCCCTTGCCCTTGTTGAAGTTTTCCAGGTACGGCAGGGTCTGGAAGTAGTTGGCGTCCAGGCGCTTCTCGGCAACCTGTACGTTTGGCTGTACGTAGTCGGTGAAGACTTTGATTTCCAGGTCCACGCCTTCTTTGGCGAGGGTCGGCTTGACCAGCTCAAGGATCTCGGCGTGCGGGATCGGGGTGGCGGCCACCACCAGTTTCTCGTTGGCCTGGGCGAAGCTTGCAGTCAGGGCAGCCGCCAGTGCGGTAAACAACAGAACCTTTTTCATGCAGTGTCCTTATCGGAAATCCGGGGCGTCTCTGACGACCGTTTTTTAGGTGGTGTGCCAGCGAAGTGCTATCGCGGCGTGGAATGGACAATACCTAGATTTTTTATTCCCGAACAATATCTTTTATTCACGTTGATATTCCATTTTGCTCATGTAGCGGCTTGTTCGCTTAGAAAGCTGCGCAAGGTTTCCCGCTCAGCCGGGCTGGCATTGGCGAAGATGCGCTGCACTTGCTCCAAGGGCGACCCCGCCACCGGCAGGTTCAGGTGTTCGGGCAGAATTTCGTCGCCGCTGCTCACCAGCAAGGCGAAGTGGATGACGTTCTCCAGCTCGCGGGTATTACCCGGCCAGCTGTGGTGTTCGAGGACGCGCTGGGCCGCATCGCTGATCAGCGGCACCGGCAGGTCCAGGCGCTGGCTGTAGATGCCGAGGAAGTACTCGGCCAACGACAGGATATCGCCCACCCGCTCACGCAATGCCGGCAAGTCCAGCTGGCCTTCGCTCAGGTAATGGAACAGCCTCTCATGAAACTTGCCGGCGGCCACGGCCTGGGCCAGGTCGATGCTGGTGGCGGCCACCAGGCGCACGTCCACCGGACTCGGCTGGTGGGCGCCCACGCGGGTGACTTCATGGTTTTCCAGGGCCGCCAGCAGTTTCACCTGGATCGGCAGCGGCAAGTCGCCGATCTCATCCAGATACAACGTGCCGCCATTGGCCGAGCCAAACCACCCGGCCCGGCTGCTGGCCGCGCCGCTGTGGGCGCCGGCGGCATAGCCAAACAACTCGGCGTCGGCGTAGGTTGGGCTGATGGCGCCGCAATTGACCGAGACAAACAAACCGGAGCGGTCGCTGCCCCGGTGAATATGCCGCGCCAGCAATTCTTTACCACTGCCGGTCTCGCCTCGAATCAATACGGGCAAGGCGCGCGGGGCCAGGTTTTCCAGGTCTTCGCGCAGCTTGCGCGAGCGCGGGTCGACAAACACCAGCGCCTTGGCGCGGATGCTCAGCGGGCTTTTTTCGGCGTCGGGGAAGGTCAGCAGCGGCTGACCGAAGGTTTCATGCAGACTCATGGCAGGCTCCCGCCCCAAATCCACTCAGGGACGGGGCGTTGAAAAAATATCAGGCGGTGCGCCGGGCGTGATGCTCCAGGCGGCTTTGCAGGCGATACAGGTAGGCAAACCCCTGCTCCCAGCGCTGGTGACCGGACTTCACATTGATATGCCCGGCCCCCGACAGGATGCCGGCTTCGGCGCCCCAATTACGCGCCAGCTCCAGGGCCCGGGGGGCGCTGACGGCGCTGTCGTTATCGGAACTGACCACCTGGCTGGGAAACGGCAGCAGGTCGGTCGGGATCGGCGCAAAGTTGCGCAGGGCCGGCGAGCATGCTGGCCGTTCAACGTCCGCCGGAGCCACCAGCAAGGCACCGCGCACCTGCCGCAGGAACTGCACGGGTGCGGTGGCAGCCCAATGGGCCACGGTGATGCAGCCCAGGCTATGGGCGATCAGGATCACCGGCGTGCTGTCGGCGGCGATCGCCTCGGCCAGCGCGGCGACCCAATCTTCACGGCGCGGTGTGAGCCAATCGGCCTGCTCCACGCGTGCGCTGTTGGGCAGGCTGTTCTGCCAGTGACTTTGCCAATGATCTTCTGGCGATCCTTGCCAGCCCGGCACGATCAGATAACGAATCGACTCGCTGTGCATGGGTGTGCCCTCCTGCAGCGTTTAACGTTGTAGGACAGTATAGGGACGAGGGTTATATTCGTTAAGGAATAAGAAGCTATTTATTAATAACCAAAAACTCAAACCCGCATGAGATCAAAATGTGGGAGGGGCTTGCCCCCGATGGCGATAGGTCAGCCACCTATTTTTAGCTGACGGACCGCTATCGGGGTGCAAGCCCCCTCCCACATTGACTCGATTTCACATTCAATTTGCAGTGGTTTTAGATGACGTGATTGGTACGAGGCATGCAGTCGATGGTGCGATCCACCACGGTCTTGGCCGTTTCCAGCAAATGCCACACCGCATGGACTTTCGCGCGGTCGTGCGGCTGCAGGTGCTCACAACAGTCCCATACGGTGGCCGATGCGCTGTGGATCAGGTGAGCGATATAAAGTTGGGCGTCTTCGAAACTGAGGTTTTCGTTGGCGACAAGGCAGTCAACGGGTGGGTCGGGAAGTGCTTTGGTCATGGTGTAACTCCTATTGAACACGGGAGCGACCACTAACGCTGCTAAACGATAGGTGGCAGCTGTACGCGGGTTAGCAGACTGGCCAATAGGAACACCAGCGCACCCGAGGGTGCCCCACGCACAGCCACCATAAACGCGGATGTGAACCGTGTGCCTATTGAACTCAGGCTGCTAAACCCGATCGCTGAAAACCAGCGACGGGCCGAAGACTAGCCATCCATTCAACAGTCACAAGGCGGCGGGGATTGTCTCGGAAACGTCCTGCAATTTAAAGGGACACGGCTTGCCGGCCCTTTACAAATCATGACGAAATGCCAGCATCGATCACCTGATGAACTTTCTTGTAGGAAATATCTTCCATGACGGTTTTTTATGGCTCCGCTGACGACTTTTCGCTTTTCCGGAGAGTGGTGAGGTTAGTTAAATATTGACTCCAACCAACCCCGTAAAGCTCGCAATGAATATAAATATAAGTACTTTCCACCACGAAATTTCTAAAGTCAGGCTTTCTAAAACCGCATTCAACGAACTACTGAGCGCAAAAGCCAGCTCCGAACCGGATGATCAAACTAATCGATTCGATGCAAAGCCTGCTTACATCGCCCCCCATCACTCGCAGACCCTCAGCGCAGAACTGCGCAATATACGAAAAATCGTTGATCACGAAAAACACGTCCTTATCCTAGATGGATTTAAAGTCGATGATCTTGCAGGCTTCAAATCTTTGATATGGACGTTCGGCTCTTTGCTGGGAGCGCCAATGGTGCAGAACCATCTTGGCCATAGGGTTATTGAGGTGTATGACCGGGGAGGTAAAAGCATTGAAGAAGGTACGAGATATCATCAGACCCGTCAGGGCGCATATGTCCATAACGATGGCGTAAGCGATCCGCTCCCTATCGATTATTTGATTCTGGCTTGTGGCCAGAAAGCCTTACTCGGCGGCGAAAGTATTCTGATAGACGTAAGCGCGGTATACGCTGAATTAATGGCATTCCCTGAGGTACTGGAAGAACTTAAGTGCGATTTCTATTTTGAAAATCGAGGTATGGCGGAGGAAGAACAATTATTCAAAGCGCCAATCTTGAGCTTTTCAAATGAGGGCATCCCTTTGATTAGGTACTTCCGCGTCTATATCGAATCGGCCCACATCAAAGCGGGAGCGCCATTAACCCTGGCGCAAATACATGCATTGGATTTTCTAGATACAGTCCTTGATCAATCTTCAGTTCAACATCGAGTGCTGCTTGAACCAGGGCAGGTTCTTATTTCAGCTGACAACAAGTTTCTCCATACCCGAACGCATTTCATCGATAAGAGCGCTCCGCGCTTAGAGATTGATGACGCAGTCTCTTTGAAAGATCTCAATCGATACATGTTACGAATGTGGTTGCGCAAACGATGATCCCTCGCTGGCCATAAGGCACAACTTCATATTCCCATCACAAGCCGAGCCCCATGGACAACTCCAACATCGCGATCACCCTTGTTTTGATCTCCGCCTTCATGCACGCCACCTGGAACGCGGTCGTCCGGGCGGGGAGCAGTCGCTTCATGACCTTGGCCATGGTCGATGGTACGGCGTTGCTGATCTGCCTGGCGGCGCTGCCGCAGGTGAATACGCCAAGCCTGCAGGTGTGGGGCTACGTGCTGGTTTCCGTGGTGCTCAACACGGCCTATCGATTGTTTCTGATCAAAGCGTATGAAACTGGCGACTTTGGGCAGGTCTACCCGGTCATGCGCGGGGTGCCACCGGTTTTAGTCGCGCTGTTTTCCTATTTCCTGCTGCACGAGCAGCTATCGTTTCATGCCATGGCGGGGGTGTTGCTGATTTGCGTAGGCATTATCAGCCTGACATTCGTGCGCAGGATGTCCGCGCGTATGTTCAAACCAATTCTGATGGCGGTGTGCGCAGGTGCTTTCATCGCGTCCTACACAGTGGTGGATGCCAAAGGTGTCAGAGCCAGTGAGACGGTGCTGCAATACATCATCTATCTGACGGTATTCCAGAGCATTCCGATTCCGGCGCTGGCGTTTTTCAAGAAACGTCTGGAATTCGCAGAGGCCATTCGCAACCATTGGAAAGTCGGCGTAATGGGCGGCGTTTTTTACCTCACTTCCTACGGCCTGGTGCTGTTCGCGCTGTCGCTGGATGCGGTGGCCAAGGTCTCAGCGTTGCGGGAAACCAGTGTTATTATCGGCGCCATTATTGCCGCGCTGTTTTTTCACGAGCGGTTCGGCTGGCGGCGGATGCTTTCGGCGTTCGTCATTGTTTGCGGGATCATCCTGATCAAAGTGAGCACCTGATGGGCCAACGTCCGCCACCTACACCCATGCTGCAAGCCTTTGTCAGTGCTGCACGAACAGGCAGTTTCGCCCGCGCAGCATCAGAGTTGAGCCTCACCGCCAGTGCCATCAGTCATCAGATCGCAGGTCTGGAAGAGTGGTGGGGCGTTCAGTTGTTCGAGCGCCATTCGCGGGGCGTCAACCTCACAACCGCCGGGCAGGCTTTGTTGCCGGTGACCGATGATTTTTTCAAAACCCTTGAGACGGTGTTGCACTCGCTGAATCCGCGCAAATCTCAGCCCCTTTATCTTTCGTGCACTTCGTCCCTGTGTTCGACCTGGCTAATCCCCAGAATGCATGGTTCCCACACCGACGCTTCATTCAATCTCGACCTGGTATTGACCAGTGCGGATATGAATAGCGCCAATCTCGGTGCCCATCAATTCGATGTTGCGATTGTGATGGGGTACGGCGACTACCCGGATCATCATGCCGAGCTTCTGATGCGCGATGCCGTGTTCCCGGTTTGCTCACCGGAGTTTCAACGCATGAATGGCGATATTTCGCTGACGGATATCGCGCGGTATCCACTCATTCACCGTGTGGACGATCAAGTGTGTCCAGGGTGGGAAAGCTGGTTTGCGTTCCAGGGCCTGGCAGCTGCGCCTTATCACCATGGGCCGCGCTTTCCGGACTCAAGCCTGGCAATCAGTCTGGCAGTGAAGGGTGGCGGGATTGCGCTGGCCAGGACAGCGTTGGTGTATGACCAGTTGGAAGAAGGTGCATTAGTCACACTAGGCGGCCCGCTGATGATGTCGCCGGCGGCGTACTACGTTATTTGTAGGAATGGGCGGCAGTCGGAACCTGATATCGCTCGGTTGATTGACTGGCTCAAAGAGAGCGCTAGAAAGTTTCAGCAAGAAGTTGAAATCCGGTATCCGCAAATCGCTGGGGTTGGCGCACTTTGATCGTGTGATGTTACTGAAACGGAGGCAAAAAAAAGGCCGCACCCTGCCAAGGAAACGGCCAAAAAATTGTCGAGGCTTTTGAAACTAACGTGCGGTAATCACCGACAGTTTGGTAATCCCCGCGCGCTCGATAGACGCCATGGCTCGCGCCACTTCGCCGTAGTTCACACCATCGTCAGCCTGCAGTTGCACCCGCACATCGGGGTCCTTGGCCTTGGCCGCCTGCAGGTTGAATTCCAGCAGGTCCGGCTGGATTTCGTCCTTGTTGATAAACAGTTTGCCGGCGCCGTCGATGCTCACCACCAGCGGGTCCTTCTGCTCCACCGGGGCTACGGCCTCGGTCTTGGGCAGGTTGATCGGGATCGCATTGGTCAACAGCGGCGCGGTGACGATAAACACCACCAGCAGCACCAGCATCACGTCCACCAGCGGCGTGACGTTGATCTCGCTCAGTACCTCATCACTGTCTTGCGTGGAGAAGGCCATTTCAGGACGCCTCCTTCACTTTTTGCGGGTTGCCCGGCGCATGTTTAGTCAGGGCCGGGTGCAGCAGCACACGGAAGGAGTTCTTCTGCGCCAGGCTGTAGAAGTCGTGGGCAAAGTCATCCAGGTCCGCCGCCGTGAGCTTCAGGCGACGCAGGAAGTAGTTGTAGACCAGCACCGCCGGCACCGCGACGGCGATCCCCACGCCAGTGGCAACCAGGGCGGCACCGATGGGGCCGGCCACGGTTTCAAGGCTGGCGGAGCCGGCGGCGCTGATGCCCTTGAGCGCTTCCATGATCCCCCACACCGTGCCGAACAGGCCGATAAACGGCGAGGTGCTGCCGATACTGGCGACCACGGCCAGGCCGGTTTCCAGGGAGCGGCGCTCACGTACGATCTGTTGGCGCAGGGCACGCTCGAGGCGGTCCTGGTGGTTGATCGCCTGGCTCAGGTCGGCCGCATGCGGCGCTTCCCCGACCTGGATCGCGGCGTAACCGGCCTGGGCCACACGGGCAGCGGCGCCGGGCTGGGTTTCGGCCAACTCGGCGGCCGAGTCGAGGCTCGACGCCGCCCAGAACTGTTTGTGGAACTTGCGATCCTGCGCTTTAAGGCGACCGAACTGCACGCCCTTGAGCAGGGCCAGGCCCCAGGTGGCGACCGAAAAGACCACCAGCAGCCAGATCACCGCGCTTTCGATGGATTCAAGTGGAGATGCTAATGCCATGATGTTTTCCCTCTGTACAAGTCGCGGCGTGTGCTGCACACCGCAGCGCAATAGTTAGTGAATCTTGAAGTCGATCGGTACGCTGACCCAGCCGTCCTGGGCCACATCGCCCTGCTTGGCCGGCACGAAGCTCCACCGCTTCACGGCGGTCAGTGCGGCGTCGTCGAGTTGCTGGCGACCGCTGCTTTTCTGGACCTGGATCTCGCCCGGCTTGCCGCTGGCCAATACATGCACCCGCAACAACACCGTGCCTTCCCAACCGCGACGCTGCGCCAGGGACGGGTACTCCGGCGCCGGGTTCTTGAGGTACGCGGCGTTGGCCGAAGCCGGTGTCACCGGGGCTGGCGCGGGCGGAGCGGGCGCAGGGGCCGGTGGCGCCGGTTGCGGTGGCGTGGGCGCCTGCTCGACCGGTTTCGGTGCGGGCTTGGGCTCAGGCTTTAGCACCGGCTTGGGCTTGGGTTTTGGAATCGGCTTGGGCGGCGCCGGCTTGGCGGCCAACTCATCCACCACCGGCGGCGGTGGCTCGACAACAGGCGGTGGCGGTGGTGGCGGCACAGGCGGTGGCGGTTCCACCACGGGCGGTGCCGGCTGGGAAAATTCGATGGTCATCGGCGGAATCTCCGGCGGCACAATCGGCAGCACCGGGGTGGGTTTCTGGCTGACCCAATAAATCACTGCACCGTGCAGGGCCAGTACCAACAAACCGAGCAGGATCCCCTCGCGGCGGCTGGAGAATCGCTTCGGGGTTTGCTGCGTTCGCAATTGCCCCAACGGCGCGCGGTGCGGCCGGCCAAGGTCGACCAACTCACCACTCGGTGCCTGGCGCCATTGCGCCTCGGGTGCACTGGCGGCGGTCTGGACATTGCCCATTGATTGACTCCCTACGGTTTCGAAACAAAAAAACCGACGGGCCTGCGTGGAAGGCCGTCGAGGGCTGAATCATCGGGGCCAGACGCTTATCTCTTAAAGTAATCTTTGAAGTTATAGATAGATCAAATTTGAATAAACGAATGCTCTGCAAACACCAAAGCCCCGGCCCACGTGGCCTGGCGCCGAGGTGGTTTTTTTTGATGCTTTTCAGGCATACAAAATATTCAGTTAAGGCATGGCTCAACAGGGCTGTTTGCGCACAAATCGAACAGTTCGGCCTGTAAGCACTGCCCCGCAGCACTCAGGCCATGACGGGCATACAACGCCAGGCGCACGCCTTGCACCACGGGCAAACCGCTGTCCGGTCCCAGTTCCACATGCCCTGGCTGCACGACCCGTCGCGGCAACAGACTCACCCCCAACCCCGCCGCCACCGCCGAACACACGCTGGCCAGGCTGGCGCTGGAATAACCGATACGCCAGCGCCAGCCGCCCACTTCCAGGTGGTGCAGCATTTCATTGCGGTACAGGCCGCCCACCGGGAATGCCACCAACGGCAGAGGGTCGCGCCCCAGGCACGGCGTGCTGCGGCTGTCGACCCAACACAGCGGCTCGGGCCACGACGCCAGGCAGTCATCGCTGCTACCCATCTGCTTGACCAGCAACACGTCGAATTCACCACTGCGGTATTGGCGCTGCAACTCGGGGCCCAGGCCGCTGGTGACCTCCAGGCGCACCCGTGGATAGGCCAGCACAAATGCCGACAGCAACGGCATCAGGCGCTCGGCGGCAAAGTCTTCCGGCACCCCCAGGCGCAATACGCCGTCGCTCTGTTGGTTGATCAACACATCGGTGGCTTCTTCATGCAATGCGAGGATGCGCCGCGCATAGGCCAGCAAGCGCTCGCCCTCGGCGGTGGCGACCACGCGGCGCTGGTCGCGGTCCAGCAACTGGCACGCCACCGCGTCTTCCAGGCGGCGGATCTGCTGGCTCACGGTGGATTGGGTCAAGTGCAGGCGCTCGGCGGCACGGGTGAAGTTGCCGCAGTCCACCACGGCGACAAAGCTGCGCAACAACACGGGATCGAACATCAGCGTCACCATTCTCTTTGCCACTGGTTGGCATGGTTATATTTAATTTCAGAATACCTTGGGTGCTGGCCATACTCACGCCTCATTTGCCGACTGCAAGAGCGTTGCATGACCCTGAACAAATCCCTCGCCGGCTGGGGCCTGCTGGTGGTGCTCGGCCTGAACCTGCGGCCAATCCTCAGTTCCATCAGCCCGTTGCTCGGCGAGATCCGCCAGGCCACCGGCCTGAGTTTCCAGAGCAGCGCCCTGCTGACCAGCCTGCCGGTGGTGTGCATGGGGCTGGTGGCGCTGGTGGGCGTGCGCGTGGAAGCCCGCCTTGGCGAACGGCGCGGCATCGCCCTGGGCCTGATGATGATCCTGCTGGCGTGCCTGGCACGCTGGCTGATGGGCCAGGCCTCGGCGCTGCTGGTCACGGCGTTGCTCGGCGGTGCGGGGGTGGCGCTGATCCAGGCCTTGGTGCCGGCGATGATCAAGCGCGAATTCCGTCATCGCGTGCCGGTGGCGATGGGTGTGTACTCGGCCTCGCTGATGGCCGGCGGAGGGCTGGCAGCGCTGCTCAGCCCGCTGGTGGCCACGCATTTCCAGGAATGGCAGGCGGGGTTGGGGGTGTGGCTGCTGCCGGCGCTGGGCGCCTTGCTGCTATGGGCCTGGCTGCCCCTGGGCGCGGCCAGAAATCCACAGGTGGTGCCGGCCTTCAAGGACCTGCGCAATCGTCGCGCCTGGTTGCTGGCGCTGTATTTCGGCCTGGTCAATTGCGGCTACATGAGCCTGGTGGCGTGGCTGCCGGCCTACTATCAGCAACTGGGCTGGGGGGTGTTGCCCAGCGGTTCGCTGCTGGCGTTCATGACCATCTTCCAGGTGCTCGCCGCGCTGTTGATGCCGGTGCTGGCGCAGCGCGGTATCGACCGTCGGCCGCTGCTGGGCATCGCCCTGCTGGCCCAGACCGTGGGTTACCTCGGCCTGATCGTCGCGCCGCAGGAATATCCGCACCTCTGGGGGGCGCTGTGCGGCTTCGGCCTGGGCGCGTGTTTCGCCTTGAGCCTGCTGCTGACCCTCGACCACCATCGCGACCCACGCCAGGCCGGGCAACTGGCGGCCTTTGTGCAAGGCGTGGGCTTCTTGATCAATGCGGTGTCGCCGTGGCTGACCGGCTGGTTGCGCGGGCTGACCGGCAACTTTGTCAGCGCCTGGGTGGTGCTGACGGTCACGGCGGTGGCGATGCTGGTGGTGACGCGCGTGTTCAGCCCGGCCACCTATCGCACGGGGCTAGAAGTCATAGCGCCCGGTCACTCCTAGCGTGCGCGGCGTACCAAGCAGGCCTTCGTAGCCGCCGTTCCCCCCCGTCCACAGCGTGGTGTAGTAGGTCTTGTCGAAGGCGTTTTTCAGCCATAACGACACGTCCCACTGCCCTTGCTCATAGTTGCCACGCAGGCCGGTGGACAGGTTGACCACGGCGTAGGCAGGAATCTGTCCATAGTCGGAGTCCTCCACGGTGCCCACAGCCTTGGAGCGGAAGGCATAGCTGGCGGTGACGTAGGGTTCGAAGCCGTTATCCAGGTTCCACTTGTATTCGCCGTTGGCGTTGGCGATCCATTTCGAGGCCCCCACCACTTGGTGCCCACTCAGGTCACAGGAGGCCGGCGCACCGGGGCGCAGACTGACTTCCGGCGGGCACGGCGCATCTTTGTAAGACAGGTAGCTCACATCGTTGAACGAGCCGTTGAGGTTCAGCGTCAGGCCCTTGATCGGCACCAGGGTGCTTTCCACCTCGACACCCCGCGAGCGCACCGAACCGGCGTTGGTCAGGTACTGCACACGGTTGTCCTGGTCATAGGCATTGGTCTGGTAGCCGTTGACCTGAGTCCAGAACAGGTTGGCATTGAGCTGCAGCCGCCGGTCCCACAGGGTGCTTTTGAAACCCAGTTCGACGTTATTGGCGCGCTCGGTGCCGATCAGCAGTGAGTCGGCCCCGGCCGTCGGTGCCGAGCCTACCGCCAGGTTGACCCCGCCGGACTTCTCGCCATGGGACAAGGTCGCGTAGCCCAGCAGGTTTTCGTTAAAGCGGTAGCTCAGGTTGAGCAAACCCGAGGGGCTGGTGCTGTATTGGGTGAGGTCGCCGGAATCGTACGCCCCCGCGCGCCCGCGTCGAGCCGTCGCGGCAGCACCGGTGACCGCCGCACCGCCAAGGGGAGCGTTACGCGTGACCCAGGCACTTTTTTCTTCATAGGTGCCACGCAGGCCGGCTGTGAAATCCAGGCGCTCGGTGAGGTGCCAGGTGCCCTGGGCAAACAGTGCAAAACTGTCGGTGCGAATGTGCCCGTTGCCGACGCTGCTGACGTTGGCCAGTGCGCCGGCTGGCGTGCCGTTCCAGATGTCGGCCTGCGGCCCGTAATAGCTGAAGGATTTGTTATCCAGCGAATTACCGAAGTAGTAGGCACCGAGCACGTAATCGAAGAACCCGCCGGTGGGTGAAGCCAGCCGGAATTCCTGGGACCACTGCTTATCTTCCACCGACACCCCGGCGTTATACGACGCCGGCACGTTAAGGCCGTCGTCGTTGCGCGGGGTGAAATTCCAGAAGCGATAGGAACTGACCGAGGTCAGGGTGAAATCACTCGGCAACGTCCAGTTGGCCTCCAGCGACGTACCGCCCTGGAACACAGTGACGTGCTGGTCGCTGTCCAGGTTGACCTTGCGGTGGGTGCCATCGACCAGGGTCGCGCCTGCCGCGTTGGCCCGCGACTGGTAGAGGTTGGTGCCGTTGATGGTCGGCCCGGTGCTGTACAGCACACGGGTGCCGGCGCTGGAATCCTCTTCGTTGTAATCGCCGATCCAGCGCAGGTTGAACGCCTCGCTGGGCTTGTACAGCAGTTGCCCGCGAAAGCCCTGGCGCGAGCCGCCGTTGAGGTCATGGCCGTTGTATTCGTTCTTGATGTCGCCGTCGCTGCGGGTGCGATACGCCGAGAAACGCCCCGCCAGGTCATCGGTGAGCGGGCCGGAAATCGTGCCCTTGGTCTGGAAGTAGCCGTCCTCGCCCAGCGAGGTTTCGATGCTGCGCTCCGGGGTAAAACTCGGCGCGCGTGTGCTGATGTTGATCACCCCGGCGGTGGTGTTTTTGCCGAACAAGGTGCCTTGCGGGCCGCGCAAGACTTCAAGCTGCTCGATGTCCATCAGGTCGAACACCGCCATGCCCGGCCGCCCGAGATACACGTTGTCGATATACAGCCCTACGCTGCCTTCCAGGCCGTCGCTGGCCGGGTTGTTGCCAAGCCCGCGGATCGACACGCTGGACTGGCGCGCATGCATATAGGCGACGTTGACGCTGGGCACCAGTTGCTGCAGATCCTGAATCCGATACACCCGTTGGCTCTCCAGGGCCTGGCCGCCGATCACGCTCATGGGCGTCGGCACTGCCTGGGCGCTTTCGGTGCGCCGCCGGGCGGTGACGGTGACCGTCTCCAACTCGCCGCCGGCGCTCTCGCCCTTGCTTACCGGCGCGGGCGTTTCGGCGGCCTGGGTCGGCGACCAACTGGAACTGCCGGCCACCAGAATGGCCAGGGGCAAGGACTTCAACAGACTCATAAGCGGCTCCGGAACCCGGAAATATCCATCGAGAGATATTCCTTTAGGTTATTTATTTATGTTTTTACGAACATTTACTGCATAAGAGATAGCCTTTATAAGGAGTCGACCTAATGCATAGCCAATGCATTTCCCGGATATTTTTGATGTGAAAAATGCATATCGATCTGCGCCAGCTTCGTCACTTCATCGCCCTTGCCGAACAACGCAGTTTTGTCGCCGCCGCGTTGACGGTGAACCTGTCGCAATCGGCGTTCAGTCGCAGTATCCAGGCCCTGGAACACAGCGCCGGTTGCCAGCTGATTGACCGTGGCCGCAAAGACCTGGCGCCGACCAAACAAGGCCAGGTATTGCTGGAGCACGCCCGGCGCCTGGTCAGCGGTGCACAGCAACTGGCCAACGAGATCAGCCAGTTCAATGGCCTGGAGGCGGGGGAATTGCGCTTCGGCTGCGGCCCGGCACCGGCCGGCGGCCTGATCCCCCGCGCCATCGGCAGTTTTATCGGGCGCTACCCCAAGGCACGGGTGCAGTACCAGGTGGACGACTGGCAAAGCCTGAGCAAACGCCTGCTCAGTGAAGAGTTCGAGTTTTTCGTCGCCGACACCCGCCACTTCGAAGCCAACCCGGACTATCACACTCACCGCCTGCGCCCGCGCCGCTGGTATTTTTGCTGCCGCGCCGGCCACCCCCTGGCCGGGCGTGGCAGCGTAAGCGCCGCCGAGCTGATGAGTTACCCGCTGGCCGTGACCATCCGCCCGCCCAACCTGCGCAAGGTCATCGTCGACCTCAGCGGCCGGCCCGATTTCCTGCCCAATGTCGAGTGCGAGAACGGCTATAGCCTGATGGGCGTGGTGCTGCGCTCCGACGCCATCGGCATCGTCAGCGCCAACAGCGATGTGCTGCACATGGCCCGGGGCGAACTGGTGTGCTTGACGATCGAGGGCCTGGCGGAGGATCTGGAGGAGCGTTACACCCGCTACGGCATCGTCAGCCGTGCGGGGTATCGCTTGTCGCCGCTGGCCGAAGCGATGATCGAGCAGATCAAGCAGGTCGATGAGTTGGATGAAGAGGTGTGCACGCTGGAGAACGTTGCGGTCTAGGCCATGCATTCACTGCATCAAAGCCAGTCCCCAAATGCACTTGCCAGCCCCCCACTCGAACGGCGAAAAACCTCACCTGTCCTCCGTCTGGTGAAGCCCCATGTCCCACCCCCAACCCGTGCGCAACGTGCTGTACATCATGTGCGACCAACTGCGCCGCGATTACCTGTCGTGCTACGGCCACGCCCACTTGCACACGCCGAACATCGATCGCCTGGCCGCCGCCGGTGTGCGCTTCAACCGCGCCTATACCCAAGGCACCATCTGCGGGCCCTCGCGCATGTCGGCCTATACCGGGCGCTACGTCAGCAGCCACCAGGTGGCGTGGAACGCGGTGCCGTTGCCCCTGGAAGAACTGACCCTCGGCGACTACCTGCGCCCCCACGGCATCCGCACGGCGCTGGTCGGCAAGACCCACGCCACGCCCAATGTGGACGCCTTGCAACGCCTGAATATCGACCCTGACAGCAAGCAGGCCGAGCCGTTGAACGAGGTCGGCTTCGAGGCGTACCTGCGTCACGACGGCATCTACCCCGACAGCCCGCTGTTCGAGGATAAACGCGAGTCCGCGCCCTACACCCATTACCTGCGCGAGCAGGGCTACAGCGGCGCCAACCCGTGGCACGAATGGGCCAATGCGGCAGCCGGTGAAAACGGCGAAGTCCTCAGCGGTTGGCACATGCGCAATGCGGGCCGCCCCGCGCGCGTGGCCGAGGAACATTCGGAAACCGTCTACACCACCGACCGCGCCATCGACTTTATCCGTGAACAGGCCGAACAACCGTGGTGCCTGCACCTGTCCTATATCAAGCCACACTGGCCCTACATCGCACCGGCGCCGTATCACGCGCTGTATGGCGCCGAGCATATCCAGGCACCGATCCAGCCAGGGGAGACCAGCGATCACCCGGTGTACCAGGCGTTCCGCCAGCACCAGGAGAGCCTTAACTTTTCCCGTGACGAGGTACGGCTCACGGTGATTCCCACCTACATGGGCTTGATCAAACAGGTCGACGACCAACTCGGGCGCCTGTTCGATTTCCTGCAAGGCAATGGCCGTTGGGACGACACCCTGATCGTGTTCACCAGCGACCACGGCGATTTCCTCGGCGATCACTTCCTCGGCGAAAAAGAATTTCTGCTGGAACCTGCGGTGGGCATTCCGCTGATCGTGCGCGACCCACGCGCCGCCGCCGATACCCGCCGTGGCACGGTGGACGCGCGTCTGGTGGAAACCATCGATGCGCTGCCGACCTTCCTCGACGCCCTGGGTTTGCCAGCGGCCGAGCATCGCCTGGAAGGCCGCTCGCTGATCCCGCTGTTGCACGGCCAGGAAACCCGCTGGCGCCGCTACGCCATCGCCGAGTACGACTACGCCTTCCAGGCCCCGGCCCGCGAACGCCTGGCGCAACCCATCGACCGTTGCCGGATGACCATGGTGCGCAGCGAACGCTGGAAATACCTGGCGTACGACGGCTTCCGCCCACAGCTGTTCGACCTGGAAAACGACCCGCAGGAACTGCACGACCTGGGCAACGACCCGGCCTATGCCGAAGTGCGCGAAACCCACGTGGGGTATCTGTTCGAATGGCTGCGCGGGTTGAAGCGACGCACCACCATCAGCCACGCAGAGATCGATCTGCGTGGCCAACGGTTTCGGTATGGTGAGCCGGAGGCGGAGAAGGTGGTGCAAATCGGCGTGTGGTAAACCACACATCGAATGTTGGGGGCCCCACTACCTCTTCGAAGTAGCGTTGTCGCGCAGCAAACGGGTACCTCTGTAGTGAGCGGGCTTGCCCCGCGTTGGGCTGCGCAGCAGCCCCAGAACCAGGCGCAGAGGAGTGCCTGATACACCGCATTCGTCTTCATCAGGGGCGCTTCGCACCCCAACGCGGGGCAAGCCCGCTCACCACAGGTACGGTGTTCGCCGTTGACTGACTGGCATCAGGGCTTGCCCCCTCCCACATCAGAGAACTTTGGTGGTCTGGCTGCGCTGCCCGTGCACGCCCACCGGCACATCGCCCTTGAGCGTCACCCGGCGCACGATGCGTTCCTGGGTGCCGTAGTCGTCGACGGCGTAATGCTGGGTGGCGCGGTTGTCCCAGATCGCCACGTCGCCGGTGTTCCAGCGCCAGCGCACGGTGTTTTCCAGGCGGGTGACGTGGCTTTGCAGCAGGTTGAACAGCTGGGTCGAGTCCGCCTGGGAATAACCTTTCAGGCGCTTGACGAAGTGCCCCAGCAGCAGGGTTTTCTCGCCACTGACCGGATGCACGCGCACCACCGGGTGCTCGGTTTCGTACACCGTCGAGGTGAACACCTTGCGGTATGCCTCAAGCCGCTCGGCCGACACATCCGGCTTGAGCGCGGCGTAGTCGTATTCGTTGCTGTGCACTGCCCACAAGTTATCCGCCAGGGCGCGCAGTTCGACGCTGAGGTCGTTGTAGGCGCTTGAGGTGTTGGCCCAGACCGTGTCGCCACCGGACTTGGGCGCCAGTACCGAACGCAGCACCGAGGCTTTCGGGTAGGCATCGACGAAGGTCACATCGGTGTGCCAGGAATTGGCGCGCTGGCCACGGGTGCCGTCCAGTTCCATGAGGAAGCGCGTGCCGTCGCGCACCGGCACCGTCGGGTGGGCAATCGGCTCGCCGAGCAGATGGGCAAAGGCTTCCTGGCTCTGGTCATCGAGGTGAGTCTGCTCACGGAAGAAGACCACCTTGTACTGCACCAGCGCCTGCTGGATGGCTTCGACCGTGGCGGCATCCAGATCGCCGGACAGTCTGATACCGCGGATCTCGGCGCCGATGCGGCCGGCGACCGGGTGAATATCCAGCGCCTGGGCGACGGGTTGAACAGCTAATGCGGCGTTGCTCATGGTGATGACCCTCTTGTGCCTGCTGATGGGGACGCTTTCCGACAACGCTCTATCCATATGCAATTTAGGTCTAGCAAATGAACGAATGCTTCATTGACGGAATAAGAGCTTGCATTTAAAACCTCTGCTCCCGTGGTCGCAAATGCCTTCGACCTATTTTTAAGATGCAGGGAAAGCATATGGATCTTCGCCAACTGCGCTACTTCATCGCCCTCAACGAACACCGCAGTTTCGTGCGTGCGGCAGACGCCATGGGCATCACCCAACCGGCGTTCAGCCGCAGCATCCAGGGGCTGGAACAGGAGTTCGGCTGCGTGCTGGTCGACCGTGGCCACAAGGACCTGCGCCCCACGCCGGAGGGCCAAGTGGTGCTGCAACATGCCCTGTCCCTGGTGCACGGCGCCGCCTTGCTGAGCAGTGAAGTGACGCGCATGACCAAGCTCGACGCCGGCGACCTGCGCTTCGGCTGCGGCCCGGCACCGGCGGTGAAACTGGTGCCGGATGCGGTGGCGCGCTTTATCAGCGCCCACCCGAAAATCCGCACCAGTTTCCAGGTGGATAACTGGGAAAAACTCAGCCGTGCCCTGAGCCGTGAAGAGATCGAATTCTTTATCGCCGACATCCGCCAATTCGAAGCCGACCCGAATTTCCAGACCCGCGCGCTGACCCCCAAGCGCGGGGTATTTTTTTGCCGACCGGGGCACCCGTTGCTGGCCAAGGACAGCCTGTCGACCAACGACATGTTCGACTACCCGCTGGCGGCGCCGCTGATCTCACAGGGCATTCGCAAACTGTTGGCGAACCTGAGCGGGCGCATGGATTTTTCCCCGAGCATCCAGACCGAACATTTCCCGGCGCTGGTGAAGATCGTGCTGCAGTCCAACGCCATCGGCGTCGGCACCGAAGAGGCATTCGCCGAAGACATCGCCCACGGCACGTTGAAACTGCTGCACTGGCGCAACCTGCCGCAGAACATGGAGACCATGAGCGCCCGCTGCGGGATTGTCAGCCGCACCGGTTCGCGGTTGTCGCCGGCTGCGAAGGCGATGATCGAGACGCTGGTGGAGGTGGACAGGCAGGAGGTGAGCGTGGCGGTTTGACGGGCCTCATCGGGGGCAAGCCCCCGATGGCGATAGCCCAGGCACCACCCGACTCAAAGCCCCGCCGCCGCCAGGTTCGGCGCCACCCAGTCACTCACCTGGAACGGCTTGCGAATCAGCTTCTCCTTGGAAGCCAGGTCCACCGAACCCTGCAATTTAGCCAGGAACACCGGGTCCAGGGTCGACGGGAAAATCTCGCTGAGGGTCTGGTCTTTCAAGTCATTGGTGAGAATCACCGGCGGGTAACTGGCCAGCCCGGACACCAGCGCAATGTAGGCTTGCTTGTTGTTGTCATCGGTCAACCAGTGCACCGCCTGCTGCTGGGCCTTGAGCAGCTTGGCGACGGCGTCGGGGTGCTCGTCGACAAACTGTTTGCTGCCCACCAGCACCGCCTGGACGCTGCCGGCGCCACCGAGGTCCTTGGTGGTCAGCGGTATTTCAGCCAGCCCCTTGGCTTGCAATGCCGTCAGGTTCGAACCGCCCCAGGTGGCGTCGATCTGCTTGGCGGCCAGCGCGGCATTGGCGGCGTTGTAGTCCAGGCTGATGACTTTGAGGTCCTTCTCACTCAAGCCCTGGCTGGCCAATGCACTGTCGAACGACAACTGGCTGGCCGTGCCACGGAACACCGCGACGCGCTTGCCCTTGAGGTCCTGCAAGGTCTTGATGCCAGAACCCGGCACCACGCCGAGGTACTGCTTGATGTCCCGCGCGGTGGCACTGAGCAGGCGCGTCTCCAGGCCATTGGAGCGGCCGATGATCGCCGCCAGGTCGCCCAGGTACGCCAGGTCCACCTGCCCGTTGGCGAAGGCTTCGTTGATCACAGGGCCGGCGCCCTTGAAGTAATTCCACTGGATCTTGATGCCTTGGTCGGCAAAGGCTTTTTCGAAGATCTGCTGCTCGCGCAGCACGTCCGTTATGCCCCCGCCGCTGTGCTGGCTGCCTGCGCTGAGGTCAGGCACGGCGATGCGGATTTCCTTGAGGTCGGCAGCCTGTACCAGGCCCGCCAATGCGGTGCCTGCCACCAGGGTGATCAGACGTTTGAACGGCAGTTTCATATGCGCAGCTCCTTGTGGGCGAGGGTCGCCTGGGGAGCAGAAAGTAGGCACAACCTGGTCAAAACTTTAAATACTATAAATTCACAATTTAATAGCTTTTAGGACTATGCGAAGGGAAACGCAGGCTCCAGAGGGCTATGCATGGATAGCATCGAAAATATTCTTCGAATGCATTGGATGCGTGCGGGGGCGAGGCTTTAAATGGTTTTTCTTATCCCTCAATCATCTTGATTACGTTTTTATAAGATCGAAATCACATAACGCCCCTGGCGACAACGGAGGTCCTCCATGGCCCGAATCTCACTTTTGAGCCTCCCGCTCGCGGCTCCCGGCGCCACGCCACGTTGGCCGCTGCGCAGCGAACGGCTGTTGCCATGGTTGCTGCCGGTGACGCTGTTTGCGCTGTGGTGGCTGGCCAGCCGCAATCACTGGATGAGCGAGCAGATCCTGCCGCCACCGTCCCTGGTGTGGAGCAGCGCCGTGGAACTGGCCGGCGGCGAGCTGTGGAGCCACCTGGCGATCAGCCTGCAACGCCTGTTCGGGGGGTTGCTGGCGGGCATTGGCGCCGGGGCGCTGCTGGGGGCGATGCTGGGTTTCAGCGCGCGCGCCGAGCGCCTGGTGTTTCCGACGTTCAGCGCGTTGTCGCAGGTACCGACCCTGGCCTGGATTCCGCTGTTCATGGTGTTCTTCGGCATTGGCGAAACCCTGAAACTGGTGGTGCTGGTGAAGGCGATCGTGGTGCCCGTCACCCTGCATACCCTGGTGGGCGTGCGCGACGCCCAACCCCAGTTGCGTGAAGCCGCCCGCGTGCTGCGCCTGCCCACGCACCTGTTGATCCGGCGCCTGATCCTGCCTGCCGCGCTGCCCGCCTTTATGGCCGGCGTGCGCCTGGCCCTGGCGGCCGGCTGGACCTCGCTGCTGGCGGTGGAGTTGCTGGCCTCCAGCGAAGGCATCGGCTACCTGATGGTGTGGGCGCGCCAGCTGTTCATGCTCGATATCGTCTTCGTGTGCATCGTGGTCATCGGCGTATTCGGCGTGGTGATGGACCGTGGCATTGGCTGGCTGGACCGCAAATGGGTGCACTGGCCCCATCCGGCCACGGCGCAGATTCGTCGCGGGCCGCGCTATCAAGGCTGGCAGCGCCTGCAACCGTGGGTGCTGCCCCTGCTGTTGCTGGCGCTGTGGCAGGTCGCGACGCAACAAGGCTGGGTCGACCCGAACATTCTGGTCAGCCCTTGGGTGGTGCTGCACACCACCGTCGCCGGGGTCGTGGATGGCAACCTCAGCGGTGCACTGGGCACCAGCCTGGGGCGAAGCCTGGGCGGCTTGCTGCTCGGTGGCGGCGTTGGCTTTGCCATGGGCCTGTGGCTCGGACTGTCACGGCGCAGTGAGCGGGTACTCGGGCCGACCCTGAGCGCCTTGCGCCAGATCGCGATTTTCGCCTGGGTGCCATTGCTCACTGCCTGGTTTGGCCTGGGTGAGTTGGCCAAGTGGGTGTTTATCGCCCTCGCCGCCTTCTTCCCGTTGTTTATCGCCACTCAACGCAGCGTGCTGAATCTGTCGCCACAGCTCAACGAAGCGGCGCAGGTGTTGCGCCTGAATCTGTTCCAACGGCTGCGACGCCTGGTACTGCCAGGCGCCGCAGCCGGGATTTTCGCCGGCCTGCGCCTGAGCCTGATCTACGCCTGGCTGGGCACCATCGGTGCGGAGTATTTCATGCCGTCCAACGGCGGTATCGGCAGCCTGATGATCGGCGCCCAACAACTGCTGCGCATGGACCTGATCATGAGCGGCATGCTCCTGGTCGGCCTTACCGGCGCGGCCCTCAACCTGATCGGCCAGCGCATCGAAACCCGCGCCACCCGCTGGAGACACGCATGAACGCACCTATCGTCAGCTTCAACCATGTGGGCAAGACCTTCGACGTCGACGGCTTCGAGCTGGAGGCCATCCGCGAATTCAACCTGGAGATTGCCGAAGGCGAATTCGTCGCGATTGTCGGCTCCAGCGGCTGCGGCAAATCCACCCTGCTGCGTTTGCTGGTGGGGCTGGATACGCAGTTTCGCGGCGAGATCCGCGTCGACGGTAAAGCCGTAAGCGGCATTGGCGGCGAGCGCGGCATCGTGTTCCAGGAGCATCGTCTGTTCCCCTGGCTCACCGTGGCGGAAAACATCGGCCTGGGCCTGGTCAACGAGCCACTGAGCGACGCTGAGCGCAATCGGCGCATCAGCGATTTTATCGAGCTGGTCGGCCTCACCGATTTCACCCGCGCCTATCCGCACCAACTGTCCGGCGGCATGGCGCAACGGGTGGCGATTGCCCGCGGCCTGGTGGCCAGCCCGCGCATCCTGCTGCTGGACGAACCCTTCGGCGCCCTCGACGCCCTGACCCGCCAGCAGATGCAGGACGAACTCCTGGCGATCCGCGCCCGCGCCAAAATCACCACGGTATTGGTGACCCACGATGTGGAGGAAGCGATTTTCCTCGCCGACCGCGTGGTGGTAATGGAGCCCCGGCCGGGGCGGATCAAGCAGGTGGTGGACGTCGCCCTGCCACATCCACGTCAGCGCAGCAGTTTTGAATTCCATCAACTGCGCGAAGAACTGCTGCATGAATTGACCAACGATGGCCACTACCAGCCGCCGGTGCGCGAACAGATCCGCGATCTGCCATTGGCCTTTATTGCCTGCTGAAAAAAGGAGTGCCTTGATGCCGCAACGTCCCAATTTTCTCGTGATCCTGGCCGATGACATGGGCTTCTCGGACCTCGGTGCGTTTGGCGGGGAAATTTCCACGCCGCACCTGGACGCACTCGCCCTGAACGGCCTGCGCCTGACCGACTTCCACACAGCCCCGACGTGCTCGCCTACCCGCTCGATGCTGCTCACCGGCACCGACCACCATATCGCCGGTATCGGCACCATGGCCGAGGCGCTGACGCCGGAGCTGATCGGCAAGCCCGGCTACGAGGGCTACTTGAATGACAAGGTGGTGGCACTGCCGGAGCTGTTGCGCGAGGCCGGTTACCAGACATTGATGAGCGGCAAGTGGCACCTGGGCCTGACCGCCGAACTGGCGCCCCACGCCCGCGGTTTCGAGCGTTCGTTCTCGTTGTTGCCGGGCGCCGCCAACCATTATGGCTTCGAGCCGACCTACGACGAGCACACCCCGGGCCTGCTCAAATCCACCCCGGCGCTGTACATCGAAGACGACCGGTTCGTGGAGCAACTGCCCAAGGACTTCTATTCCTCCGATGCCTTCGGCGACAAGCTGCTGCACTACCTCAAGGAGCGCGACCAGGCCCGACCATTCTTCGCCTACCTGCCGTTTTCCGCCCCGCACTGGCCGTTGCAGGCGCCTGCGGAGATCGTCGAAAAGTACCGTGGCCGCTACGACGCCGGCCCCGAAGTGCTGCGCCTGGAACGCCTGGAAAAACTCAAGGCATTGGGGCTGATCGACGCCAATGTCGAACCCCATCCGTTGATCGAGCTGAACACCCAGTGGGCCGCCTTGAGCGACGAACAGCGCCAGGTGTCGGCGCGGGCCATGGAGGTGTATGCGGCGATGGTCGAGCGCATGGACTGGAACATCGGCCGAGTGGTGGATTACCTGCGCCAGCAGGGGCAGTTGGACAATACGTTCATTGTGTTCATGTCCGACAACGGCGCCGAAGGTGCGCTTTTGGAGGCGTTCCCCAAGTTCGGGCCGCAGTTGCTCACTTATCTCAACCAGCATTACGACAACAGCCTCGACAATATCGGCCGCGCCAACTCCTACGTCTGGTATGGCCCGTCGTGGGCGCAGGTGGCAACGGCGCCGTCGCGGTTGTTCAAGGCGTTCACCACCGAGGGCGGGATTCGCGTGCCGGCGCTGGTGCACTATCCGCAGTTGTCGCTCAAAGGTCGTATCAGCCATGGGTTCGGCACGGTGATGGACATCACGCCGACCATCCTCGACCTGGCCGGCGTGCGTCATCCGGGCAAACAATGGCGTGGCAAGCCGGTGGCGCCGCTGCGGGGCAAGTCGTGGCTGGGCTTCCTCTCCGGCGAGACCGCCCAGGTGCACGACGACAACACCGTAACCGGCTGGGAGCTGTTCGGCCGCCGCGCGATTCGCCAGGGCCAGTGGAAAGCCGTGTACATCCCCGGCCCGGTGGGCCCGGCGACCTGGCAGCTGTATGACCTGGGCCAGGACCCTGGAGAAATCCACGACCTGGCCTTGAGTCATCCGGACAAGCTCGCCAGGTTGATCGGCCACTGGCAGCAGTACGTCGACGAAACCGGCGTGGTGCTCAGCGCGTCGCCGTTTCAGCCGGATTGAGCCGGGCCTGGGGCGACGCCATGGGTTCAAGCCGATTGGCCCGCGCAAACGTGCCGAAATCATTGAAACGCACGCCCATCTCGGCCATGACCTTATGTGCCACCTTGGCCGTCATCTGGCGGATGTAGAACGGCTCCTTCACCACAAAATGGTGAATCCCGTGGGTACTGCCGAAGTTGAAGCAGAACGCCTGCAACGGCCACAGCCACCACGGGTTCAATACTTGGGTTTGCTGGATCACATTGCCCGGTTCCACATCGCCGTAGTAGTGCATGTTGGAGCTGACAAAGTGCAGGCAAAAGGTGCGCAGCACATTGGGGCCGATGATTACCACGGCGGCGATGTCGATCACCTGCATCATCTGCAAGGTGCCGGCGGACCAGTCGATCGGCGTGCCCAGCAGGCTGGCGATGCCGTTGGCGGCATGGAAGCCGAGGAAGATATACCACGCGCCCCAATGCAGCAGCGCCAAAGGTGCGTAGACCAGCAGCGAGCGCTTGAGGATCTTGAGTTTGTGGCCCCAGGTCCTGGCGCGCAGCATGCGGATAAACGCCGACATCACGTTATCGCCCACCATCAGCAACCGCGCCAGGCCCCAGGGCTCGCCGTTGGTGATCGCACGTTCCTCCATATCGGTCTCGGTGCCGGAGACCTTGTGGTGATTGAGGTGCAGATGCCGGCGGATCCACGGGTTGATGGTGCTCGGCCGCGCCAGCCACACCAGGCCCATCATCAGGTTGTGGGGCACGCGCTGTTTGCGAAAGTACATGCTGTGGATCAGGTCGTGTTCCAGCTCGTGGGTCAGTGAGGCCAGGAACGCATTGAGCAGCAGGCAGGCCCACCAGGCCATATGACCGCTGATATAGAGCGCCGCCGAGCCGATCATGCCGAGCAGGGAAAAGGCCAGGATGCCCGCGCCCAGGGCGTCCTGATGCTGCAGCCACGGGTGCCGGCGACGCAAGCGCACGCCTTCGGCGAGCACCACCTCACGGATATGCGCCGAACGCTGTTGCGCGTTCATCTGCTGGGGACTTGCAGAAGTACCGTCCATGCTCCCATCCTCTTATTCATTGATGGTTACATCCTGCACCAGGGCTTCTTGCAGGACGCTAGCCCCACACGCCAACCTGTTGACCGCAAGCGCCAATCGCCATGACCGAACCGACTTCCCTCGCCAGCTGGACCCGCGCCCTGCGCAAGCAGCTCGATGCCCTGGGCCTCGACAGCGCCGCGCTGTGCGCCCAGGCCGGGCTTGATCCGCAGCAGATGGATGACCCCAATGCGCGTTATCCGCTGTCGGCCACCACGCGCCTGTGGGAACTGGCGGTGCAGGCCAGCGGCGATCCGGCCATCGGGTTGCGGGTGTCGCGGTTTGTCAGCCCGACCACCTTTCATGCGCTGGGTTATGCGCTGGTGGCGAGCGGCAGCCTGCGCGAGGTGTTCGAGCGCATCGTGCGGTATCACCAGGTGGTCAGTGATGCCCTGAGCCTGGAACTCAGCGGCGATGGCGAGCGCTACCGCTTTCGCCTGCTGCAACCGCCGGGCAGCCCGGCGCCGGCGCTGGAAGCCATCGACGCGTTTGCCGCGATCTATGTGCGCACGTGCCGCAACCGCCTGGGCCGCGACTATGCGCCGCTGGCGGTTTACCTGCGGCGGCCGCAACCCGCCGACCCCAAGCCCTGGCACACGGTGTTCCGCGCACCGGTGTTTTTCGGCGCCGAGGAAGACCGCCTCGAATTCGCCGCCAGCGATTTCGACAGCCACCTGGACGACGCCAACCCGGAACTGGCCGAACACAACGAAACCGTGCTCAAACGCACCCTGGCGCAACTGCAACCGCTGACCTGGGAACGCAAGGTGCGCGCGGCCATCGAGGCGCAACTGCCCGATGGCGAGCCTAGCGCCGAGCGGATTGCCCAGGCGCTGCACTTGAGTTTGCGCAGTTTGCAGCGGCATCTGGCGGATGAGGGGTGTCGGTTTGATGCGTTGCTCAATGAGTGTCGCCAGAACTTGGCGTTACTCCACTTGCGTGATCCACAGTGTTCATTGGCCGAGGTCAGCCATCTGTTGGGATTTGCCGATACCAGCAGCTTTAATCGGGCGTTCAAGCGCTGGACGGGGATGACGCCGGGGCAGTTTCGGGATGGGTTGCGGTAGGGGGATGTGTGGGGAGGCTGAAGGCCTCATCGGGGGCAAGCCCCCTCCCACAGGGGAACGCATTTCAAATGTGGGAGGGGGCTTGCTCCCGATGGCGATCGCTCAGCGACCCCGATCCCGCCGCAACAGTTTCCTGACCCGCATCACCAACCCCTTGGCCTCAAACGGCTTGAGCAGGTAGTCATCCTCATGCAACTCCAGCCCGCGCAGGCGATCTTCAATCCCGCCCGGTGTGGTCAGGAACAACACCGGTGTCTCACCCTTCTGCCGGATCGCCTGCTGCAGCTTCCAGGCATTCAGGCCGGGCAACATCACATCCAGGATCACCAGGTCGTATTCGGCGCTTTCGACAAAGCGCTGCGCCGCCATGCCGTTGGCCGCGACTTCCACGGTGTAGCCGGCCTCGTTCAAGCCCTGGGCCATCCGCTGTGCCTCTTCGGATTCATGTTCCACTAACAGCACACGCATAACACACCTCGATTGATCAGGTTTGCAGGCTAACACCCTCAGGTGTGCGCCGCCTCTCGTAGCCGCTGGGCATCGAGGATTTCGATCTCGCCGTAGCCCAGGCGCACGATGCCCTGGGCTTGCAGGTCCTTGAGCAAGGCATTGGTGGTCTGGCGCGACAGGCTCAACATCGCCGCCAGGTCTTCCTGGGGCAGTTGCAGCACGCGTTTTGAAGGCGCCATGTCGCCGTAGCCCTCAACAATCATCAACAGCCGGTGGGCCAGGCGCACCGACGCGGGCATCAGGCTGAGCTGTTCGAGGCCGATAAAACTCAGGCGCAGCTTCTGGCTCATCAGCAGCGCCAGGTCGCGCCAGTAGCGAGGGGATTGATCGAGGATCTTCAGCAGCGCCTGCTGCGGCACCTGCACCAGCGTGCACGGCCCCGTGGCGCAGGCGTCGTGGGTGCGCGGCAAGCCGTCGAACAGGCAGATCTCGCCGAACCAGTAGGGCGCCCCCACCAGGCTCAACAGCGCTTCCTTGCCGTGCTCATTTACCGCACTGACACGCAACGTGCCCTCGAGCACCGCATACAAGCCGCAGGGCGGGTCGCCGCGCTTGAACAGGTACTGTCCCGCCGTCAGCTGCCGCAGCCGGGCATGGGCCAGCAGGCTATGCTGGAAAGGTACGGGCAGGTGACTGAACCAGTGACCGACGGCCAACCGGGAGTGCCATTGCGTCGCATCCATGAGAACTCCGAAGATTGTCGCCCAACTGACAGTTAGTCCCAGGCTGACAGGGCATGATCAAGCATCCTACAGGAGGAACAACAATGAAAAGCCTCGTCGATCATCTCAGTCAATACGCCGCGTACCACCGCGATCCACGCAATATCGCCAGCCACTTCATCGGCATCCCGCTGATTGTGGTCGCCGTGGCCGTGCTGTTGTCACGCCCCGAATGGGCGGTGGGCGGGCTGTGGCTTTCCCCGGCGGTGATAGTGGCGCTGTTTTCCGCGTGGTTTTACCTGCGGCTTGAACTGGCCCTGGGCGTGCTGATGACGGTGTTGATGGGCTTGTCGGTGTGGGCCGGGCACGTGTTGGCGGCGCAGAGCACGATGGTGTGGCTCAGCAGCGGGGTGGGAATGTTCGTGGTGGGCTGGGTGATTCAGTTTGTCGGGCATTACTACGAAGGCAGGAAGCCGGCGTTTGTGGATGATGTGTCGGGGCTGATTGTGGGGCCGCTGTTTGTGGTGGCGGAGGTGGCGTTTTTGCTGGGGCTGCGGCATGACCTGAAGGCGAACATTGAGAAACGCTCAGGCCCGGTGGCGCGCCGCGATCTAAAGCCAAGCGAGGTCTGAATGTGGGAGGGGGCTTGCCCCCGATAGCAGTGGGTCAGCAGCAGATAAGCTGACTGAAACACCGCCATCGGGGGCAAGCCCCCTCCCACATTTGGTCCCAGTTTCAGAATTGGTTTTGCGGTGAACTCAGGCTTTTTGCCAGACCTTGGGCTTGAAGAACAGGGTCTCGCCACGGGCCAGGCCGGTCAGGCTGTCGTGGTCCTTCACCACTTCGGCTTCGATCAGCTCGCTCTGGCCTTCGACCTTCAAGGTGACCCGCGTGGTCGCGCCCAATGGACGAATATCACGCACTTCGGCCGCGTGATGATCTTCCAGTTCGTGGCGCGACAGCGACACTTCATGCGGACGGAACAGCACATGCTTGTCCTCGCCCAGGTGCAGGCGGTTGGAGTCGCCAAGGAAGTGGTAGACGAAATCGCTGGCCGGGTTTTCGTAGACGTCGCCCGGTGAGCCGATCTGCTCGATCACGCCCTTGTTCATCACCACGATGCGGTCGGCGACTTCCATGGCCTCTTCCTGGTCGTGGGTCACGAACACCGAGGTCAGGTTGATGTCTTCGTGCAGGCGCGCCAGCCAGCGGCGCAGTTCCTTACGCACCTTGGCATCGAGGGCGCCGAAGGGTTCATCCAGCAGCAGCACTTTCGGCTCGACCGCCAACGCGCGGGCCAGGGCGATACGCTGGCGCTGGCCACCGGAGAGTTGTTCCGGGTAACGGTCGGCCAGCCAGTCCAGCTGCACCATGTTCAGCAGCTCGTGAACCTTGGCCGCGATCTGGCTTTCGTTCGGACGCTGGTTCTTCGGCTTCATGCGCAGGCCGAAGGCGACGTTGTCGAACACGGTCATGTGGCGGAACAGCGCGTAGTGCTGGAACACAAAACCGACGTTGCGATCACGCACGTCGTGGCCGGAGACGTCTTCACCGTGGAACACGATGCTGCCGTCATCCGGGGTTTCCAGGCCGGCGATGATGCGCAGCAAGGTGGTCTTGCCGCAGCCGGAAGGCCCAAGCAAGGCCACCAGCTCGCCACTCTGGATATCCAGGTTGATGCTGTCCAGGGCCTTGAAGGCGTTGAAGTTCTTGCTGACGTTACGGACTTCGATCGACATGACTTATTCCTCAGCCGCACTGGCGCGCAGGCGATTAATACGGTTCTCGCTCCACTGCTTGAGCAGCAGGATGAAGAGCGCCAGGATCAGCAGCAGACTCGCCACCGCAAACGCGGCAACGTGGTTGTATTCGTTGTAGAGAATCTCGACGTGCAGCGGCAAGGTGTTGGTCACGCCGCGAATATGGCCGGACACCACCGACACCGCGCCGAACTCCCCCATGGCCCGCGCGGTGCACAGCACCACGCCGTAGATCAGGCCCCATTTGATATTCGGCACGGTGACATGCCAGAACATCTGCCAGCCATTGGCGCCCAGCAGGCGCGCGGCCTCTTCTTCCTGGGTACCCTGCTCCTGCATCAGCGGGATCAGTTCGCGGGCGACGAACGGCACGGTAACGAAGATGGTCGCCAGCACGATGCCGGGCAAGGCGAACACGATCTGGATGTCATGCTCCTGCAACCACGGGCCAAACAGGCCATGGGCGCCGAACATCAGCACGTAGACCAGGCCGGCGATCACCGGGGAGACCGAGAACGGCAGGTCGATCAGCGTCACCAGGATGCTCTTGCCACGGAACGAGTACTTGCTCACGCACCAGGCCGCGCTGACGCCGAATACCAGGTTGAGCGGCACCGAAATCAGCACGGCGATCACCGTGAGTTTCAGCGCGGACAACGCGTCCGGTTCAAGGATTGCGGTGAAAAACGCCCCGAGGCCGTTCTTCAAGCCCTGGGACACCACGATAAACAGCGGCAGCAGCAGGAACAGGAAGAACACCAGCCAGCCCAGGCTGATCAGGATGCGCCGGGAAACAGCGCTGCCACGGCGGGCTGCGTTGGCCGAGGATGCCGCGGAAATAGACGATTGGGACATGTTCCGCGCCTCCTTATGGACGTTCGATGCGCCGCTGCAACAAGTTGATCAGCAGCAGCAGGACAAAGGAAACCACCAGCATCAGTACGCCAATGGAGGTGGCGCCGCGGTAGTCGTACTGGTCGAGCTTGACCATGATCAGCAGCGGCAGGATCTCGGTTTTCATCGGCATGTTGCCGGCGATGAAAATCACCGAGCCGTACTCACCGACGCCACGGGCAAACGCCAGGGCGAAGCCGGTCAGCCAGGCGGGCAGCAGCGCGGGGACGAGGATGTAGCGAAACACCTGCAACGGCTTGGCGCCCAGGCAGGCGGCGGCTTCTTCGATTTCCCGGGGGATATCGGCGAGTACCGGCTGCACCGTGCGCACCACGAACGGCAGGGTCACGAAGGTCAGCGCCAGGGTGATGCCCAAGGGGCTGTAGGCGATCTTGAAGCCCAGGTCGGCGGCGAACTGGCCCACCAGGCCGGTCGGCGTGTACAGGGCAGTCAGGGCAATACCGGCCACGGCGGTGGGCAGGGCGAACGGCAGGTCGATCATCGCGTCGATGATCTTGCGGCCGGGGAAGGTGTAGCGCACCAGCACCCAGGCCAGCAGCGTGCCGATCACGCCATTGATCAGGGCGGCGTACAGCGCGGTGCTGAAGCTCAGCTTCAACGCCGCCAGCACACGGGGTGCGGAGATGATGTTCCAGAACTGATCCCAGGTGAGTTGAGCGGCGTGTACGAACATCGCCGCGAGGGGGATGAGTACGATCAGGCTGAGGTACACCACGGTGTAGCCCAGCGTCAGCCCGAAGCCGGGTATGACGGGGGAAATACGACGCGACATAAGAGTCCTTGGTTAGCGGAACTGACACACAAAACCCGCAGGTGAATGCGGGCTCTGTGGGCGGGTTGTTGCTCGGCTTACTGCGCCGTGTAGATCTGGTCGAACACGCCACCGTCGTTAAAGAATTTCGGCTGGGCAGTTTTCCAGCCGCCGAAGTCTTTGTCGATAGTCACCAGGTCCAGTTTCGGGAACTGCTGGGCGTATTTGGCGGCCACTTTTGCATCCCGTGGGCGGTAGAAGTTCTTCGCCGCAATCTCCTGGCCAGCCGGGCTGTACAGGTGCTTGAGGTATTCAGTGGCGATCTCGGTGTTGCCCTTTTTCTCGGCGTTCTTGTCGACCACGGCCACCGGCGGCTCCGCGAGAATCGACAGGGACGGCACGACGATGTCGAACTTGTCGGCGCCGCCGTCTTCTTTCAGGGCCAGGAACGCCTCGTTTTCCCAGGCCAGCAACACGTCGCCCTGACCGTTGTTGACGAAGGTAATGGTCGAACCGCGCGCGCCGGTGTCGAGGATCGGCACGTGCTTGAACAGCTCCTTGACGTATTCCTGAGCCTTGGCTTCGCTGCCACCGGATTTCAGGCCGTAGGCCCAGGCGGCAAGGAAGTTCCAGCGCGCACCGCCGGAGGTTTTCGGGTTAGGCGTGATCACGGAAACGTCTTTCTTGATCAGGTCGCCCCAATCCTTGATGCCTTTAGGGTTGCCCTTGCGCACCAGGAACACGATGGTCGAGGTGTATGGGGTGCTCGCATCCGGCAGGCGGGTCTGCCAGTTTTCCGGCAGGGTCTTGCCCAGCTTGGCGATTTCGTCGATGTCGCCGGCCAGGGCCAGGGTCACCACGTCGGCGCGCAGGCCGTCGATCACGGCCCGGCCTTGCTTGCCCGAACCACCGTGGGATTGCTGGATCTTGACGGTGTCGCCGGGGTGGGACTGTTTCCAGAAGTTGGTGAACTCAGCGTTGTAGTCCTGGTACAGCTCACGGGTAGGATCGTACGAGACGTTGAGCAACTCGTAGTCCTTGGCAACGGCGGAACCGGCAAACACGGCGCTGGCCAGGGCGGCCAGGGCATAACGGCGAATCGACGACATAGAAGCTCCTGAAAATTCTGGGTGTTGGCTTTTTCTTATAGTGACGGGGTCTATCGCCGTTATTGCTTAGCTCGGTTTGTTACCCGGGTTCTGCAAACGGAATTTTTCCTTGCGTTCGATCTGTACCACTTGAGCGTTGTGCACAGTGATTTCCACCGCGCCAAACCGCAGATCGCGCAAGGCGCTCTGGATCTCGCGCAAAATGGCTGCTTCGTCCTGGCCGTCGACGCTACGTAGAGATGCGCTCATGGTCTCGCTCCTGAAATGAATAGTGCCTCGCAGTGGCGGCACTGCTTGCGGCGTAGGGCGATAGTAGATAAGCGCGGATATTCTTAAAAATACTATTTAAGAATGTTTATATAACCAGAAAGAATTTTCTGGCAGGACGTGGGGTTGCGCGCGTGTTTTGCGACCGAGCACTGAAATAACACCTTGTGAATATCCCAATGTGGGAGGGAGCAAGCCCCCTCCCACATTTGAATGCATTTCAAGCCTGGATGGCGGGGGCGCAGTCCCAGTCAATGGCCTGCGCCGGCATCGGCCGCCCAAACCAGTACCCCTGGCCCATATCGCAGTGCTGCTCCAACAAGAACCGCGCCTGCTCCACCTGTTCGATCCCCTCGGCATGCACCTGCATGCCCATGCTTTTCGCCAGGGCGATCACCACCCGCACGATGGCGGCATCGTCTTCGTCCCACGGCAGCCCGGCGACAAAGCCCTGGTCGATCTTGAGTTTCTGCACCGGCAGGCGCTTGAGGCGCAGCAGGGAGGAATAGCCGGTGCCGAAGTCATCGATGGCCAGGCGCAAGCCCAGTTCGCGCAGGCGGTGCAGTTGTTCCAGGGCCACTTCAGGGTCGTCCATCACCGCGCTTTCAGTGACTTCCAACTCCAGGAAGGCCGGATCCAGGCCGGTATCGTGCAGCACCTGGGCGACTTGATCATAGAGTTCGCGCCGGGCAAACAGGCGGCTGGATACATTGATTGCAATAAAGCTCAGCGGCGCGCCGTCGGCCAGCCATCGGCACATCTGTCGGCAGGCCTGGTCCATCACCCATCCATCGATCTCGGCAATCAACCCGGTGCGTTCGGCGATGGGGATGAAATCACCCGGCGGTACCAGGCCACGCTCGGGGTGTTGCCAGCGCACCAGTGCTTCGACGCCGATCAGGCGGCTGGTGTGCAAGTCGTGCACCGGTTGGTAGTAGACGCGCAACTCCTGCTGTTCGAGGGCGCGGCGCAGTTCGCTGGCGATTTCCACCCGGTTCTGCGCGTGGGCGGTGAGTTCTTCGGTGTACAACGCGTAGCCTTCGCGGCCCACGCTTTTGGCCTTGAAGAGCGCGGAATCGGCGTTGCGCAACAATTGCTCGGCGCTCAGGGCATCATTGGGGAACAGGCTGATGCCGATGCTGGCGCTGATAAACAGTTGATGGCCGTCAAAGATGAACGGCTGCTTCATCACATCCAGCATGCGCTGTGCCAAAGCCGCCGCCTGCACCACCTGTGAGCAGTTTTCCGCGAGCACCGCGAACTCATCCCCGCCCAGGCGCGCCAGGGTCACGCCGGGGCCGAACAGCGCCTTGAGCCGCTCGCCCACCAGCTTGAGCAACTGGTCGCCCACATTGTGGCCAAGGCTGTCGTTGATGATCTTGAAGTGATCCAGGTCCAGCAACAGCAGGGCGCAGCCGCGCTTGTGGAGTTGCGCCGAGGCCAGCGCCTGCTCGGCACGGTCGGTGAACAGCAGGCGGTTGGGCAGGTCGGTCAGCGGGTCGTGGTGGGCCAGGTGGGCCAGTTCGTGCTCGGAATCCTTGATGGCGCTGATGTCGGAAAACACCGCGACGTAATGGCTGATATGGCCCAGGTCATCGTGAATCACGCGAATGGTTTGCCACTGTGGATAAATCTCACCGCTTTTGCGCCGATTCCAGATTTCACCGCTCCATTCACCGGTGTGTTCCAGGGTCTGGAACATCTGTTGATAGAAATTCGACGAATGGCGACCGGACTTGAACAGGCTCGGCTGCCGGCCCATGACGTCTTCGCACTGGTATCCGGTGATTTCCATGAAGGCCCGGTTCACATGCACGATCAGGCCCTTGGCGTCGGTGACCAACACCCCTTCGCGGGTGCAATCGAACACGGCAGCAGCCTGGCGCAGGCGCTCGCGGTTCTCTTTCAAGGGTTGCTGCTGGTCGGCCCGGGCAGATCGGGCACAGATCAGGTAGATCAGCCAGGCACTGAGCGCCACCCACACATAACCACGCACCTGCAGCCACTGGTGCAGGTCGGTTGGACTATCGAGAAACTCGATCAATACCCGATGAGTGAGGCCTATCCAGACGCTCGAAGCCAGCAGGTATACCAGCCCCGCACGCAGGGCACCTCGGTATGAAAACGGCATATGCCCAGTAATCCTTACTAAAAGCCCAGAATCGTCCTACAAAGAATGGGGATTATAGGATATGTAACATCTCGTAAGTCTTATCTGAAAGGGCCGCTGGTTTTCCCTGTAGGCTTAGTGATAATGCGTGTGCTGTTCTTTTCTTTATCTGAGGGCCATACAGCCTATGTGGTACAACGGTTTTCTTGACTTGTCGGCCTGGCAACTGGTGGCAGTCACCCTGTTGATGACCCACGTGACCATCGTTGGGGTCACGGTCTATCTGCACCGCTATTCAGCCCATCGCTCCCTGGAGCTCAATGCCGGCCTGAAACACTTCTTCCGCTTCTGGCTGTGGCTGACCACGGCGCAAAACACCCGCGAGTGGACCGCCATCCACCGCAAGCACCACGCCAAGTGCGAAACCGTCGACGACCCGCACAGCCCGGTGATCAAGGGCCTGTCCACCGTATTGCGCAAAGGCGCCGAGCTGTACCGTGCCGAGGCCGAAAACCCCGAGACCCTGCGCATCTACGGCAAGAACTGCCCGGACGACTGGATCGAGCGCAAGCTCTACACTCCTTACCCGCTGCTGGGTGTGGCGATCATGGGCGTGATCGACCTGCTGCTGTTCGGCGCCATCGGCATCACCATCTGGGCAATCCAGATGATGTGGATTCCGTTCTGGGCCGCCGGCGTGATCAACGGCCTGGGCCACGCCGTGGGCTACCGCAACTTCGAATGCCGTGACGCCGCCACCAACCTGGTGCCGTGGGGCATCATCGTCGGCGGCGAAGAGCTGCACAACAATCACCACACCTACCCCAACTCGGCCAAGCTGTCGGTGAAGAAGTGGGAATTCGACCTGGGCTGGGCATGGATCAAGGTGTTCAGCTTCCTGCGCCTGGCCAAGGTGCAGCGTGTGGCACCGATTGCCCACCGCGTGGAAGGCAAGGGCCATCTGGACATGGACACCGCCATGGCGATCCTCAACAACCGCTTCCAGATCATGGCCCAGTACCGCAAGTTGGTGATCGGCCCGTTGGTCAAGCAGGAACTGGAAAAAGTCGATCACTCGGTGCGCCACCAGTTCCACCGCGCCAAACGCCTGCTGTCGCGGGAAACCAGCCTGCTGGATGACCGCCACCACCTGCGGATCCAGAGCATGCTGGAACACAGCCAGGCGCTGAAAGTGATCTACGAAAAACGCCTGGCGCTGCAGCAGATCTGGCTCAAGACCAGCTCCAACGGCCACGACATGCTCGCCGCCATCAAGGAATGGGTGCACGAGGCCGAGGCCAGCGGCATCCAGTCCCTGCGGGATTTTGCCCACCAATTGAAGACCTATTCGCTGCGTCCTGCGGCGGTCTGACAGTCGCGTGGGAGGGCTTGCCCTCCCACCCATCAGCTTTTTGGCGCCATTTCTCGGACACCGTCAATCGAGCCTGTTGACGGAACTTCACTGCAATTCGCCTCTCTCAATGAACACTTCGCCATCATGGTGGCCCCTTGTAGTGACCGCTGCTAGATCTTGCGGCGCGCCCAGAGAGAGTTGTGCCGATGGTTCTCGAAAAGCCCTTCACCGCCGACAGCCCTACCGCTGACCCTCCGCGTCCGGCCGCGGCAGCAACCCTGCTGGCACTGGTCCATGCCCAGGGCGAAGTCGAGCGACTGAGTGAGCGCGAACAATTGCTCAGTTCTCTGCTGGTCAGCGTAAACGCCGTGTTGTGGGCCATCGATTGGCAAACCCGCCGCGTGCTCTACGTGAGCCCGGCGTATGAGCGGATTTTTGGACGTTCCGCCGGCCTGCTGCTGGCCGACCACCGCGAATGGCGCAACAGTATTCACCCCGAAGACCTCGATTACGCCGAACACAGCCTGGCGCGCGTGCTGGAGCAGGGGGCCGTGGAAGACCGCGAGTACCGCATCATCACCGCCGACGGGCAGATCCGCTGGCTGAGCGACAAGTGCTACATCAACCAGCAGGTCGAACCCGGCGAGCCGGTGATCGTCGTCGGCATGGCCGAAGACATCACGGAGAAAAAACAGCTGGAACTGGAGCTGCACCGTCTCGCCACCACCGATGTGCTGACCCAGAGCAGCAACCGCCGACACTTCTTCGAATGCGCCAACCAGGCCTTCGACAGCGCCTGCGCCCAAGGCGCGCCGCTGGCCTTCCTGCTGCTGGACATCGATGACTTCAAGGACGTCAATGACACCTACGGCCACCTGGAGGGCGACCAGGTGCTGCGGCGTATCGCCGAGAGCGGTCGCGGGGTACTGCGCCGTGGCGACCTGTTCGGGCGCATTGGCGGCGAAGAGTTCGCCGCCGTTCTGCCGGGTTGCGCGCCGGAGATGGCGCTGCAGGTGGCCGAGCGCCTGGGCAAGGAGATTCAGGCGCTGAGCTTCAGCTATGAGGGCCAAGCGTTCAGCGTGACCATCAGCCAGGGCCTGGCCAGCCTGACCGAGGAAGACTCCACCCTGGACAGCCTGTTCGCCCGCGCCGATGCCGCCATGTATGAGGCCAAGCGCCTGGGCAAGAATCGCGTCATCGCTGGCTGAGTGCCGATCACTGTGGGAGGGGGCTTGCCCCAATTCCGGTCAGTTAAGAAGTAGAAAGGGTAAAAAGTAACCTGTGGCGAGGGAGCTTGCTCCCGTTGGACTGCGCAGCAGTCCCGTTTTTTTCAAACAAAGAGCTGGGGCCGCTTCGCGGCCCAACGGGAGCAAGCTCCCTCGCCACAGGTACGATGTTCGCCCTTAACTGACTGGCATTAGGGCTTGCCCCTCGATTACCGTGGGTCAGTATCAAATAGGCTGACTGACCCGCCGCTATCGAGAGCAAGCCCCCTCCCACGGAGGTTTTGCGTACTGGCATCCGCTGCGACGAGGTCTGAAGGTGCTGCAAGCGCACAAAAAAACCCGCCGAAGCGGGTTTTTGTTATCGATCAAGCCAACTTGCGCTTACAGCTCGGAGAAGCACTCTTCGATGATCGCCAAGCCTTTGTCCAGCTGCTCGTCCGGCGAGGTCAGCGGCACCAGTACGCGCAACACGTTGCCGTAGGTGCCGCAGGACAGCAGGATCAGGCCCTTGTCACGCGCCTTGGCCACCACGGCGGCAACGGCCGCAGCGTTTGGCTTGTGGCTGTCGCCGTCTTCGAACAACTCGACCGCGATCATCGCGCCCAGGGCACGCACGTCACCGATCACCGGGTACTTGGCTTGAATCGCCTTAAGGCCAGTCATCAGGCGCTCGCCGACAGCCTTGCAGCGGTCCAGCAGGTGCTCTTCTTCAAACACGTCCATCACCGCCAGCGCAGCGGCGCAAGCGATCGGGCTACCGGCGTAGGTGCCGCCCAGGCCACCAGGAGCAATGGCGTCCATGTATTCGGCCTTGCCGCACACACCGGCCAGCGGGAAGCCGCCAGCGATGGATTTGGCGAAGGTGGTCAGGTCGGCGGCAACGCCCATCTGTTCCATGGCGAAGAAGGTACCGGTACGGCCGGCACCGGTTTGCACTTCGTCGGCGATCAGCAGGATGCCGTGCTTGTCGCACAGCTCGCGCAGGCGCTTCATGAACGGCTTCGGCGCGACGTAGAAACCGCCTTCGCCTTGGACCGGCTCGATGATGATGGCGGCAATATCACGCGGCTCTGCATCGTTCTTGAAGATGCGCTCGATGCTGGCGATGGAGTCGTCGTCGCTGACACCGTGCAGTTCGTTCGGGTACAGCGCGCGGAACACGCCGCCTGGCATCAGGCCCATGCCGGCCGAGTAAGGCACGACTTTGCCGGTGAGACCCAGGGTCATCATGGTGCGGCCGTGGTAGGCCCCGGTGAAAGCGATCACGCCGGCACGGCCAGTCGCGGCACGGGCGATTTTCACGGCGTTTTCAACGGCTTCGGAACCGGTGGTGACCAACAGGGTTTTCTTGGCGAAATCGCCGGGGACCTTGGCGTTCACTTTTTCGCACACTTCGACGTACGGCTCGTAGGCCAGTACCTGGAAGCACGTGTGGGTCAGCTTGTTCAGCTGTTCGGTCACGGCGGCGATGATTTTCGGGTGCACGTGGCCGGTGTTCAGCACGGCGATACCGCCGGCGAAGTCGATGAACTCGCGACCTTCAACGTCGGTCACCGTGGCGTTCTTCGCGGATTCGGCGAAGATCGGGTGAATCTGGCCAACACCGCGCGGTACAGCGGCTTCGCGGCGTTTCATCAGGGAAGCGTTGGTCTTGCTCATAAAGTCCTCATTCGCCACTCATCGGGTGGCGTTGCTCAAGGAATACGTGGCGGGGAGGCAACTACGGCAGCATGCGATGATCGACTGCCACAGCTTTCCCGGCCACTACGAATAACGATGTGAAACACGCAAAGGGTCAGCGCTCTCGTGCCCTTTGCGTTTACTGCAATCCCTTCCCGGCTTAGATGCCCAGGCAGAGGTATTTGATTTCCAGGTAGTCCTCGATCCCGTACTTGGAGCCTTCACGGCCCAGGCCCGAGGCCTTGATGCCGCCGAACGGCGCCACTTCGTTGGAGATTAACCCGGTGTTGACCCCGACCATGCCGTATTCCAGGGCTTCGGCCACACGGAACACACGGCCCAGGTCGCGGGCGTAGAAGTAGGACGCCAGGCCGAACTCGGTGTCGTTGGACATCGCGATCACTTCGGCTTCGTCTTTGAAGCGGAACAGCGGCGCCAGCGGGCCGAAGGTTTCTTCCTTGGCAACGGCGGCGTTCTTCGGCACGTCGACCAGGATGGTCGGTTCAAAGAAGTTGCCTTCCATGACCTTGCCACCGGCCAACAGCTTGGCGCCTTTGCTCAGGGCGTCGGCGATGTGTTCCTGGACCTTGGCCACGGCTTTTTCGTCGATCAGCGGGCCGGTGGTGGTGCCTTCTTCCAGACCGTTGCCGATCTTCAATTTGGCCACCGCGACTTTCAGTTTTTCGGCGAACGCGTCGTACACCGAATCCTGGATGTACAGGCGGTTGGCGCAGACGCAGGTCTGGCCGTTGTTGCGGTACTTGGAGATGATCGCGCCTTCGACGGCCTTATCCAGGTCCGCGTCGTCGAACACGATAAACGGCGCGTTGCCGCCCAGCTCCAGGGAAACTTTCTTGATGTCCTTGGCGCATTCGGCCATCAACTGGCGACCGATTTCGGTGGAGCCGGTGAAGGACAATTTACGCACGATCGGGTTGCTGGTCAGCTCGCCGCCGATATCGCCGGCACTGCCGGTGACCACGCTCAGCACGCCTTTCGGGATACCGGCACGGTGCGCCAGCTCCACCAGGGCCAGGGCCGAGAACGGGGTTTGCGAAGCCGGCTTGATCACCATGGTGCAACCGGCGGCCAGGGCCGGGCCGGCTTTACGGGTGATCATCGCGGCCGGGAAGTTCCACGGGGTGATGGCGGCGGTCACGCCGATAGGCTGCTTGATCACGATCAGGCGCTTGTCGGGCTGGTGACCGGGGATCACGTCGCCATAGATGCGCTTGGCTTCTTCGGCGAACCACTCGATAAAGGACGCGGCGTAGACGATTTCGCCCTTGGCTTCGGCCAATGGCTTGCCTTGTTCCAGGGTCATCAGGCGACCGAGATCGTCCTGGTTTTCGATCAGCAGCTCGAACCAACGACGCAGCTTGTTGGCGCGCTCCTTGGCAGTCAGCGCACGCCAGGCCGGCAGCGCCTTGTCGGCAGCTTCGATGGCGCGGCGGGTTTCCGCGGCGCCCATCTTTGGCACGGTGCCGATAATCTCGCCCGTGGCAGGGTTGTTGACCTTGATGGTCTGACCGTTGTCCGCATCCACCCAAGCGCCATCGATAAAGGCCTGCTGGCGGAACAACTGGGAATCTTTGAGCTGCATGTCGGCTTTCCTTAACAGCACCGCGCGCACGCGGAGCGAATTAGAGTTGTTGAAAGGCGCCTTGTGGGCTGCCGTCAGGGAAATCAGCCCCCGCGCGCGCGATCAGTGAATAGCGCACGCACGAGAGACAGAGCGTTTGAAATCTCAAACGAATCCTAGGATCAATGGGGGTACAGGGCAATAGTCTGTTCGAAAAAAAGAACGAAAACGGCGCATTTTCCGGATTTTTCTGATCAGCGTGATTCGAGCCCGTTCCGCCGTGTTGACCAACGGTGCCCGGCGCAGGGCCTCTGCGGGGCAAATGCCTACGCTTGAACGGCCAAAGACCGGCATGGACGCCCAAGGTCGACATGGGTATGATGTCGCCCGCACAAGCATCCGTAGCTCAGCTGGATAGAGTACTGCCCTCCGAAGGCAGGGGTCGTGGGTTCGAATCCCGCCGGGTGCACCATATAGCAGTCTCGGGCTGTCTCGGACAGTCTACGAAACACCCCAAGAAGCCCGCCCCGTGCGGGCTTTCTTGTTTCTGACGGTTTACCGCTGTCCTCCCCCCGCAAATCCCCCCTATCGCACCTTTAAATCACACGCCTTAACGTCCTCATAAACACAACCCCAAGCCCAGCAAAATCCCTCCCCCCAGAAACAGTCTGGCATCCAACCAGAACCCTGACATACGATACCCCCCTCACCCCCGGAGACTCACGGATGAGCACCACCACCCCCCAATCGCTCTCCCTCTCATTGCGCTCCTACTCCGGTCAGGTCGAGCTTCACCAGCATGACTTCCATCAAATCGTGCTCCCTCAATCCGGGTCGATGGAAATTGAGGTCGACGGGCGAGGTGGCAAGGTCGATGCGAGCCAGGGGGTGGTGATTTCTGCGGGTTCCCGGCATACCTTCCTGGCCAACACCCATAACCGTTTCCTGGTGCTGGACGTCTCGACCGAGCGTGGCGAAGCGCAGAAAGGCACGGTTGCGTCATTTGACCCACTCAACGACAAGCGCTTTTTTGCGGTCAGGCCCGATATACGGCATTTGCTCGATTACGCCAGCAGCAACGGGCCACAGTTGGTCGGGTCGCTCGCGATGGCCGAGTCCTGGAGTCGGTTGTTGTTGTGTTCGTTATTGCAGCCCGAGGTTGCGCGGAGCGATCCTGGTCAGTTCATTCTTGCTCGCGCGCTGGCCTATATTGAGCAGCACTTGGGCACGGCCCTGACGGCGCATGATATTGCGCGTTATGCGGGCACCAGTGAGCGGCGTTTGTATGTGCTGTTTGGGCAGCACCTGAACACCACGCCGTTCTCGCATATCGCGAATTTGCGCCTGAATCTGGCCATTGACCTGCTGCGCCAAACGTCTTTGTCGATTATTGATATTGCGCATCGCGCCGGGTACGCCGACCAGAGTGCGTTAACCCATGCCCTGAAGAAAGCCCGCCATCTGACGCCGGCCGTGGTGCGTAAACAAGGGCGCGCGCCCTGAAAAAACAGCAGTCCCGAACAATTCTTTGGCGGGCCTGATCAATACTCGCTCTCTCGACCTTTCTATTGTTCCCGCTTGAGGATTATCCGCAGACGGGGCTTGCATGAGCACTTCCAACCCATCCATCACCCTTGCCAAGGGCGCCGCCAGTGCGACGCTGATCGGGGTGATTGCCGTGTTTTTGTGGGCGTGCCTGGCGCTTCTGACCACCTTGACCGCCGGGATCCCGGCCTTTCAGTTGCTGGCTTCGAGCTTCGCGGTCGCGTTCGTGGCCAGCCTGTGCGTGCTGGGGCTGCGTGGCGCTGCTGGGTTCAGCAGCTGGCGCCAGCCTTGGCCTGTGTGGGCCACGGGTTTTGCCGGGATCTTTGTCTATCACGCGTTGTATTTCTTTGCGTTGAAGGCCGCGCCTGCGGCTGAAGCCAGCCTGATTGCCTACCTGTGGCCACTGCTGATCGTGCTGCTGTCGAGCCTTGCCACCGGCGAGTCGCTGCGCAAGCGCCAGCTGCTGGGCGCCTTGCTTGGCCTCGCGGGGACGGCCTTCATCATGCAGCTGCGGGCCCGGAGTGACAGTGCGTCGATGCCGGTGATCGTTTATGCCGCCGCCTTTGCGTGTGCCTGGGTCTGGGCGATCTATTCGGTGTTCAACCGGCGGTTCAGCCATGTTCCGAGCAGCATCATCGGGGGGATCTGCGGGCTGGTGGCAGTGGCCGGCGGGCTCTGCCACCTGGCTTTCGAAACCACGGTGCGGCCTGAGCCGGGCCAGTGGGCCGCAATCATTGCCCTGGGGCTGGGCCCTGTGGGCCTGGCTTTTTTCGCCTGGGACCACGCGACCAAGCACGGAAACCTATCGATGCTGGGCGCCCTGTCTTACCTGGCGCCGCTGTTCTCCACGCTGCTGTTGATTGCCGTGGGGCAAAGCGATGCCAAGCCGATCCTGATGATTCCCGCGGTGTTGATCATTACGGGGGCGGTCATCGCCACTTCACGCTCACGCACGACCTCACGGTGATCTCGACGGGCCGAGTTTTTCAGTCGCGCCCACACGTCCCCCACTCCCCTTCTCTGTCTTGCTTGGGGAGTCGGGAGCGGGGCAAAGACTGCGGCGGTCAGCGTGCGCGTCAGACCCTGGCAGGCGACACAATGATCTTCACATTGTGTTCCTTGTTTTTAACCAGTTCCTCGAAGCCCTGGCCCACGATCTGTTCCAGCTGAATGCGCCCCGTCACCAGTGGCGAGATGTCCAGCCGCCCATCCGCGATAAACGCGATCACGTCGGCGAACTCCCCGTTGTAGGCCAGCGCGCCGAGTACCTGTTTTTCCGTGGCCACCAGCTCGAAGAAGTTGAATTCACTGGGTTCTTCGAAGATGCCCACCAGTACGCACTTGCCGGCCTTGCGGATCAGGTCGATGGCAAGTTTGGCCGTGTGTTTGTTGCCGATGCATTCGAAACTGACGTCCGCGCCGAGCCCGCCGGTCAGGCGGCGGACCTCGGCCAGGGCGTCGCATTCATTCGGATCGAGCACGTGGGTCGCCCCCACTTCCCGGGCCTTGGCCTTGCGCGCGCCGGACATTTCCAGCGCGATCACCTGGGCCGCGCCCGCCGCCTTGGCACACATGATGGTGCACAGGCCGATGGTGCCGGCACCGACCACCACGACGTTTTGCCCGAGCAGGCTTCCGGCTTTTTTCACCGCGTGCATGCCGACGGCCAGCGGCTCGATCAGCGCCCCGGCTTCAGCGGGGAAGTTCGCCGGCAATTTGTACAGCAGGTTGGCGGGCACGTTGACCAGCTCGGCGAAGGCGCCGTTGTTCATCAGGCCGGTGAAGGCCAGGTTTTCGCAAATGTTGTACAGCCCGTGGGTGCAGTAGTAGCAGGTGCCGCAATGTTGGCAGGCGTCGGCCGCCACCGGCTCGCCGACGCTGAAACCCTGTACGCCGGCACCGAGTTCGACGATCTCGCCACAAAACTCATGACCGAGAATGCACTGGCCCTTGATCCCGGTCAGCGGGTGCGGGGCGTCGACCGGAATGAACACCGGGCCGGCCACGTACTCATGCAGATCGGAGCCGCAAATGCCGCACCATTGCACGCGGATCTGCACCCAACCGGCAGGCGGCGAAACGGGCAGCGGCACGTCTTCGACGCGGATGTCGTTACGACCGTGCCAGACAGCGGCACGCATGCTGCGTTGCGAGTTGCTCGAAAGGCTCATAGCGAAGTCTCCTTGAAACGGTTGGCACTGGCGCGCCGGGTGGGTTGCCAGTGGCCAGAGCAAGGCCGGTGCCAGCTGTGCAAAAACGCCTGGACGCCCCTCTCCTAGAGCCGCCGAATGAAAACCTAAGATTGACCGGCATCGAGGTCAAACGAGACGCGCCATGCCAGATCGCGCACGGTAGCGACGAGACCGTGAGACGTTGCGTCTCACTGCAAGCGTTGATGCCAGGGGCGTACCTGATCCACCTCAGTCGTCTTCATTAGGGGCGCTTCGCACCCCAACGCGGGGCAAGCCCGCTCACCACAGCAAGCCCGATCACCACAAGTAGGGTGTTCGCCCTTAACTGACGGACCGGCGCCAACCAAGGGTGCTCAGGCGGCGCAAGCCCCTGTATGACGTTTTGTCAGCCGATCTGTATCTAACGCGCGCCCTGCTCCCGCCCTACCATCAAGCGCATCCAACCTGCGCAACGACGCGCTCAACCTACAGGAGTTAACCCATGCCCGAACTGTCGAGCCTGCTGGCGTATGGTCTGATTTCCCTTGGCATGGTGCTGACGCCCGGCCCGAACATGATCTACCTGATTTCGCGGTCGATCTGCCAGGGGCCGCTGGCCGGGTTGATTTCACTGGGCGGCGTGGCGCTGGGTTTCGTCGTGTATATGCTGTGTGCGGCGCTGGGGATTACCGCGTTGCTGATGGCAGTGCCGTATGCGTATGACGCACTCAGGCTCGGCGGTGCGCTTTACCTGTTGTACCTGGCCTGGCAAGCGGTCAAGCCCGGCGGGCGCTCGGCGTTTCATGTGCGCGACTTGCCCAGGGACGGCCCACGCAAGCTGTTCATGATGGGCTTTGTGACCAACCTGTTGAATCCGAAAGTCGCGGTGATGTATCTGTCATTGCTGCCCCAATTCATCTCCCCCACTGGCCACGGCAGCGTGCTGACACAATCCATCGTGCTGGGGTTTACCCAGATCATGATCAGTGTGAGCGTGAATGCGGTGATCGCCATCATGGCCGGTTCCATCGCGACCTTCCTGGCGGCCAAGCCGGTTTGGCAACTGGTGCAGCGCTGGCTGATGGGGACGGTGCTGGCTGGCCTGGCGGTGCGCATGGTTTTTGATGCGCGGCGTTGAAGACGGGCCTTGAGGGCACTGTGGTGAGCGGGCTTGCCCCGCGTTGGGCTGTGCAGCAGCCCCAAAACCAGACGCTGTGCGCTATCGGGTATACCGCATTTGTCTTCATTGGGGGTGCTTCGCACCCCAGCGCGGGGCAAGCCCGCTCACCACAGATTACCGGTGGCCCATTCTTTCTTGGTCAATGCTTGCGCAGCGCCTCCAGCCGTGCGGGCAGGTCTTCCTCGGGAAAGCGCGCGTGCAACGCCAGCAATTTTTCATCCGCGGCTTTGCTTTCACCCGCTTCACGCAAGCGCACGATCGACTGTAACTCTTGCTCCAGCGACGGCAACGCTGACGGTGCGCGCTTGCTGAGCCTGGCGCTCGATTCATCTGCCAGCGCACCTGCCATCTCAGCCTGAACCGGCGCACGTTCAGCCTTGGGCGCGGCGGCGATGCGCGCCATCGGCGCCGGTGCGGACAACGCTTGCGGTGCCGGGCGGGCGGTTTCCTCGTGCAGGGCGGAGAAGGTCGCCGTGGAGATTTCAGGTTGCGGCACGGGCGAGCGCGTGACCACGCCGATCATCAGCGCCAAGCCGGCCACGGTGGCGAATGCCATTTGCCAGCGCGGGCGTTGGCAGGCGTGCAGCCAGCGTTGCCACAGGCTCGGTGGCGGTGCCGGGGCTTCGCGGCGGGCGGCGTCGAGGATGAAGGCGTCGAGGGACGCGGGCGGCTCGCCGCTGCTGTGTTGACGGTAGTGCTGGATCAGCACGTCGTCGGTGTCGGGCGTATGTCGGGAGTCGGTCATGCAAGTATCTCCTCGGCCAGCAGGCGGCGCAGTTTCTGCTGGGCGTAACGCAGGCGGCTTTTGACGGTTTCCAGCGGGGCTTGGGTGAGGGCGGCGATTTGCGGCACGTCGAGGTCGCCGTGCAGGCGCAGCAGGAAGACTTCGCGCTGGTCTTCAGGCAAGTCTTGCAGGGCAGCGTCGAGGCGCGCCTGGTCGCGGCTCAGGCTCAGCTGTTGCTCGGGGCCGGCGCTGTCGTCGGCCTGGGCGTGCAGTTGCTCATCGTAGCTGTCGTGCAAGGGGTTATGGATGCCGTGCTTGCGCCAGTGGTCGATCAGGCGGTTGCGGGCGATCTGGAACAGCCATGTACGAAAACTCGCCCGGCCTTGTGGCTGGGTGTTGCTGCGGATCAGGCTGAGCCAGGTGTCCTGGTAGATTTCCTCGGCCAGTTCGGCCTTGTTGCTCAGGGACACGAGGAAGCGGTAGAGGCCTTGGCGATGCCGCGCGTACAAGGCTTCGAACGCGGCGGCGTCACCGGCGCGGTAACGGGCCAGCAGCGATTCGTCGCTGGATGGATCATCTGGAACAGCCATGCAGGGGGCGAACTCCTTTTATAAATTTAACGCTGTTCAAGTGTGGGAGGGGCAAGCCCCCTCCCACATTTGATCAGTGTCCTGTTTGAGATCAGGGTTTCAGGCTTTGGGCCAGTTCCACCAGTTGCACGAACTCGTTGCGCAGACCAAAGGGGTCATCGCCCCGGGCCGAGCGGGCCAGTGCGGCGGTGTCCTTCAAACTCATGCTGCCAGTGTAGCGGCCATCGCCCTTGAGCTGTTGGGCGAAGGCGGCCACCGCCGCCGAGAAGCGCAGGTCGTCGCTGGCCTGGGTGGTTTCGTGGCGGATGGGCCGTTCGATCAAGCGGCTATCACCGCCCGTAGCGGGCTTGTAGCGCACGCGCAGCATCGCCAGTTCATCGGATTTACCTTCGGCCGCAGGCGCAGTGGCGTAGCGCAATGGCTCCAACCAGCCCTTCTGGCCCTTCGGCACAATTTCATACAGCGCGGTCACGGTATGCCCTGCGCCGATCTCACCGGCATCGACTTTGTCGTTGTTGAAATCCTCACGCTTGAGGGCGCGATTTTCATAGCCCAGCAGTCGATACTCGCTGACCTGTGCCGGGTTGAATTCCACCTGCACTTTCACATCCCGCGCGACCACCGCCAGGGTTGAACTGAGCTGGTCCACCAGCACCTTGCGGGCTTCGCGCAGGTTGTCGATATAGGCGTAATTGCCATCGCCGGCATCCGCCAGTTGCTCCATCAGGTGCTCGTTGTAGTTATCCACACCGAAGCCGAGGGTGGTCAGGGACACCCCGCTTTTACGCTGCCGGGCGGCCATTTGCTTGAGGCTGTCGAAGTCGCTGACGCCCACATTGAAGTCACCGTCGGTGGCCAGCAGGATGCGGTTGATGCCCTTGTCGATAAAGCCTTCGCGGGCCATCTGGTAGGCCAGTTCGATACCGGATGCGCCTGCCGTGGAACCGCCGGCGGTGAGTTGATCGATGGCATTGCGAATCCTGGCCTTGTCGCGACCCGACGTAGGCTTGAGCACCACGCGGGACTCACCGGCATACACCACCAATGAAACCCGGTCCTGATCACGCAACTGGTCCACGAGCAATTTCAGGGTGCTTTGCACCAGCGGCAAGCCTTCGCGGCGGTCCATGGAGCCGGACACATCCACCAGGAACACCAGGTTGGCCGGCGCCAGGTCCGCCACGGCGCGGTCGGACGCCTTGAGGCCGATGCGCAACAGTTGGGTATGCGGGTTCCACGGCGTGGCGGCGACTTCGGTGGTCACGCCAAACGGTGAACCGTCAGTGGGCAAGGCGTAGTTGTAGGGGAAGTAGTTGACCATTTCCTCCAGTCGCACAGCGCCTTCGGGCGGCAGGCTGCCTTGGTTGAGGAAGCGTCTGACGTTGGCGTAGCTGCCTGTGTCGACATCCACACTGAAGGTGGACACCGGCGTCTCGGCCACGCGATGCACCGGGTTGTCCGGCAGGTTGGCGTATTGCTCGCGGGGTTCGCTGCGGTAGTCCATCGCCGCTGATTCCTGCATGCGCATTGGCGCGGGCATTGCCATGCGCTTGACCAAGGCGCCCTGGGGCGACGCGCGTTGCAACTCGGCAACGGGCTCGGCCGGTTTGGCCAACTCAGGGGACGAAGACAGCCCACACCCGGCCAGCGCCACCACCAGGGTGACGGCAAAGCCTTGGGCAGCAGGACGCAGGAAGAGCAGAGGACGGGACATGGGCTGAACCTCGTGAATGAATGATCCGTTCACAAGGTCAGACGCAAGGTGCGGGATGTTCGGGTTAACCCTGGTTCGAATAACACCACAGTCCAACTGTGGGAGGGGGCTTGCCCCCGATGGCGGTGGGTCAGTCAAACATGTACTGACTGATCTATCGCTATCGGGGGCAAGCCCCCTCCCACATTTGAACCGAGGCGATGAACTCAGTCCGTACCGTACTTCGGGTTACGCGGGCCGTACAGGATCCCCGCGCGTTGGCCCGGCGACAGCAGGCGTGCACTGGTGATGCCGGCAATCGGGTGCGCCGCATCGGTGGAGCTGTTGATCACTTGCTTGACCGCCGCGGTGATCAGCATGCCCACCAGGCCGCCGCTGTTGTTGTTGCCTTCCTCGCTGGAGGCACGCGCCGAACCGGTCCACAGGGTGGTGCCGGTGCGCAGGTCCACCAGTTTGGCCGAGGCTGTCACGGCGGTGTCGCTGGAGATCAGCATGTACTTGGTGCCGTACTCGCTGACAGTGATGTACAGCGCCGCGTCCGCGCCGAAGATGTCATGCAGCTTGGCCGGTGGCACGCCCTGGATATCGTTGGCGGTGGTCAGGCCGTTCTGGCGGAAGGTTTCGTCCACCAGGGCAATCGGCAGCACGTAGTAGCCGGCTTCGGCCAGCGGGTAGGTCACTTGCGAGACCAGGCTGTACGAGGCCTGCACTTCCGGCGACTCGTTGATCGGCGGCAGTACCAGGATCGACTTGGGCCGCGCCTGTTTGTACGCGGTGTAGTCAATGGTCTTGGGCGCTGCGCAACCGCCGAGCAAAGCCAGGGCCAGCAGGGCGCCGGTGAGTTTTAGCAGGCTCATTTGGTGGCCACTCCGGTCTTGGCGTTTTTCAACAGGAAGTCCATGTACGAGGCAGACTCGGGGAACAGCGCCTTCTCGGTGCGGAACTCCTGCACCATCTGGTCATCCTTGCCCATGCTCAGGTACAGCATGCCCAGGTGCGCGTGGTAGCCCGGCGGCGCCTTGCGGCCGCTGGCGTTGATCTTTTGCAGATCACGCTCCAACGCCTCGACCTGCGCTTCCTTGGGCTCGCCCTTGAAGTACTCGTAAACCTGCGGCTGGTAGCTTTCCCATTGATACAGGGGCTGGGGCGCCGTGTGGCACCCGGCGACCGCCGCGATTGCTGTCAGCATCAGCGCCAACTTCACTGCCTTGCTCATCCGTGTACTGCTCCTTGAAGTGCGGTTGATCAGTTGCGCGGATTCCAGGCGCCGGCGTTGATGCCGTCGACCAGGCGGTTGATGGCTTCGCGCATGGCCAGGTCGAGGACCTTGCCATTGAGGGTGGAGTCGTAGCTGGCGGTACCGCCGAAGCCGACCACTTCACGGTTGGACAGCGCGTATTCACCGGCGCCCTGGGTGGAATACACCACTTCGGAGGTGCTGATGTTGACGATGTTCAGTGCGACTTTGGCGTAGGCCACTTGGGTCTTGCCACGGCCGAGGATGCCGAACAGCTGGCGGTCGCCGGTCTCTTTGCGGCCGAATTCGGTCACGTCGCCGGTCACCACGTAGTCAGCGCCCTTGAGCTTCTGCGCGGTGCCCTTGATCGCGGCTTCCTGGGAGATTTCACCCATGTTGTCGCGGTCCAGCACGCTGAAGCGGTTGGTCTGCTGCAGGTGGGTAATCAGGATGGTCTTGGCCTGGCCACCGAGGCGGTCGACGCCGTCGGAGAAGATGCCGCGCATGTAGCTGGAGCGGTTGTCGAACTTGCCCACGGCGATGGGCACACGCACGCCGGAATAGGCGACGTTGGCGCTGGCGACCTGTTCCACCGGCATGGCGCGGTTGCTCTCCGTGGCGCAACCGGCCACGGTCAACAGCGCTGCGGCGGTGAGGCCGGACAGCAGGATTTTGGACAGTGTGTTCACGGGGTGCTCCTAAATGGGGGGAATCGGGTATGGCAGCTGACGCTAGCGAGACGGAATATCGCGCAGGTCGTCGACGATGTAGTCGCTTAGCCCACTAGTGAAATACCGCTCGACACTGGAGTTACCGCTGTTGGTTACAACGCCGGCAAGGGTCCTCCATTGTTGCGGCTGGCCTCGCCAGTTGCTGGGCTCCAGGCTGGGGCGGTTCTGGGCGAAGTGCAGCACCTCGGCACCGGCTTTCTTGACCTTGACCTTGTAGCCAAAATCGATGCTTTGCAGGATGGTGCCGTCGTCAATCAACAGGTTCGAAAACCCACCATTGGAGTCGATGATATGGCGCACATAGACGACGTCGACATCCAACAAATAATCGGCGCTGTCTTTACTGGTTGCGTAACGCTTGGCTTTGAGCAAGCGGTTTACCAGATCGACGCCGAGCTCCTGGCGAACTTTGTCATCCGACATGAAGTGCTTACTCTTGCCCTTCACGTCAACGTTGAAGGTGTCGAGCCAGTAAGTAGCAGTCTTCGGAATCGTGACCGGTGCCGGCGAGATGTAGTACTCCGGCTTGGAGGCGCAGCCCGCCAGTAGGCAGACGCAGAGGAATACGGCAAACGCGCGCATGTCTGAATTCATCCCTGAAAAGTATCGTGCTTTAAACAATCGCGGCATTTTACGGAGTTGAGAGCGCTTCTCAAGGTGTTTCGTCGGATGCCGTGCGGTGACGCACATTCCCTCAAGTTATGGGGATACGGGTCGAGACAGTAACTTGGCTTGCTCACTTATAGGGACATTGCGTGCTTAACACTCTGCTTCGGGCTACGGCCCTGATCGCTGCGCTGTCGATGACCGGCTGCGTTTCCTACACCGTCACCGGCCCCATCGCCGCCCCGCTCCACCCGGTCGCTGTCAGCAGCCCGCGCAGTGCACAAATCGCCGATGTGACGGTGAGCGCCGCCGACGTCAACGAAGCCAACAAGGCCGCCATCAGCAGCTCCCTGACGGCCCAGATCACCCAGTACGTGCGCACAGGGGGTTACTTCAAGCAGGTCACCGAGTATCCGGTGCGCCTGGGCGAGCAGGACGTGACGCTCAAATTCAACATGACCGCCCTCAAGGGCCATCGCGCGCCACACCCGGCGTACGTACCCGGCGCGCTGCTGACGCTGACCATCTGGATCTGGGTCAACGGCCCGATCTACGTGGACAGCTTCGAGGTGGCCGGCGACCTGGTGATCGTCGACCGCAACGGCAAGGAACTGGCCAAGGCCAAGGATTCGATCAAATTCGAACACAACGTCGGGCTTTACAGCGGCCAATACTGGGCACCGTCGATGGGCGGCCAACAGCTGACCAAACTGGTCGGGCAACTGCTCGACACCGCCACCGCCAAACTGGCCAAACCGTAATTTCAAGGAGTGATGCATGAAAGGATTGATCAAACACAGCCTGGCACTCGCCGCCGTCCTGCTGACTGGCTGCGTGTCTTACTCGCAGCACGAGTTGCCCGCCGTACAGACCTGGCCACCGACCGCCAACGCGCCGGCGCAAAAGCCCACGGCGTACGTGCACACCACCGCGCAGAACCACGTCAACGGCGGCCCGGGCAACGCGGCAGTCGGCGCCCCGGTGGCGCTGTGGGAAAAGGCCGTGGCCGATTCGTTTCGCCAGTCCAACCGTTTCTCGCGGGTGAGCACTGACAAGGTCGACTCGGATATCTACGTCGATGCCACGCTGCACAACAACGAACAGTTCAGCATGGCCTCGGCGATCATCACCGGCGCGACGTTCTTCATCATCCCGAGCACAGCGAAAAACACCTTCACCCTGGAGACAGTGTTCAAGGACAAGGATGGCAAGGAGCTGGGCCGCGTCAAAAAGAGCGAATCAGTGCGCACCTGGATGCACCTGGTACTGATCGTGGGCATCCCGTTCCAGGCAGACACGCGGGAAGTGGTCGAGGCGCTGACGCGCAGTACGCTGGATGAAGCGGTGCAGCGCAAGTTGCTGTAACCCCGCCCCTGTAGGAGCGAGCTTGCTCGCGAAAAACCGGAGAACACCGCAGGCATTCAACATGCCCGCGGTATCGTTGCCAGCCTCAGCTCACTTGATCAGGTCAGGTCGAGTGGTCTTGAGCATCGCTGCGCTCACCGCCCCCTGAACCGAACAGGTGATCATGCCTTTGCTGGTCTTGGCCAGGTCACCGGGTGCGGGCTCGACCATCAAGATGCGTTCGGCCGTATCGGTGACCAGCTTGCCCGCGTTGTCATCGCCGCCTTCCGGCACCCAGGCTGATTGCTTGTGCGACCAGATCTGCGCACGCGCGTAGATACCGTTGGCTTTCTCCAACGCCGTACCCGGTACTTTACTCAGCTGTGCGTAAAGCGCGTCGGGCGCCTGCTCGGTGTAGAAACCCCAGTTGATGATGCGCGAACCCATCAGGTCCTGGTCTTCGGCGAAAAAGCCGGTCAAGGTCATACCGTCAAGCGTCAGCGGCGTGTCGAACATCCAGCGCTGGCCCATATCGGACTTTGTGCCGCCGCTGAGCGTGATCTTGCCGTTCTCCAGCTTATGGGCAACACGCTCCTTGAGCCCTGCCTGGCTTACCACCGCCAGGGAGTTCTGGTCGCAGGCGAGAAAACTTTGCAGGGCAGGCGCCGCGGCGAAGCTGCTGGTGCAGGTCGCCAATGCAGTGAGTGAGATAAACAGACGATGCAGTTTCATTGACAGCTTCCTTGGGTCCAAATAATGGGTGGGTGGGAGCAAGTTTGCTTCTGCAGTAACGGGATAAAACGGTTAACACGCATACAGGGCTTTGAGCATCATGCCGTTGGCATCAACTCACGGTGTTTTATTGGATGTGATCAATCGCAGGCTGAACGCCAACCCGTCCTGAGTTAAACCGGGCGGCCCGTCCAGGCCGCCCTGCTCAGGAATTGATGACAATCGTCCTGGCCAACATATCGCCCAAGCGACGACGCAGGCCGAACAGTACAAAAAGACCGTCCAGCACACTGAACACCATCTTCGGAACATTGCGCAGGAACGACTGGAACAGCGTGCAGTTCGTGGGGTACGGGTAACCCACCACGGCCGTGCGGCACACCCGCTTGCCCAGGCTCTGGCCATTGGGCAAGGCATCGCAAAACAAGTAGTACCCGAAGGCTGAAAACCACAGCACATAGTGGAGACCATCAAACAATGCCGGGCCTCCTGCCGAGCCCAGATAGAAATAGGCATAGTCCAGGTTTCTGTTCAAAAACAGCAGGAAAAATACCACCGCCATATCGATCAGATAGCCGAGCAACCGTCTGAACGGGCTGGCGATGTCCCAGGTTTGCGTAGCCGATACCGAATCGTTCATGACGTATTTATCCCCTACCGTTGTCATAAATATCCGCAAGGCTGCGAACGCTCGTCAGGTTGCCGGTCTGAACCACGATGGTCTTGGCGAACATATCGCCCAGGCGCGTTCTGGACTCCATGAATATCCACACCCAATCGATCACCACCAGCGCTCCGGAATTGCGGGTTAACGCCTGGGAAACCGTGCAGCTTTTGCGAGTTTTACGGTCGACGACGGCGATGCTCAACAAACGCTTACCCAGGCTCTGGCCGTTGGGCAACGCATCGGCCAGCAGGAAGTAGGCGAAGGCTGCAAAAAACGCCGAGAGAAAACCAGCCTTGGGCGTCACGGCCGGCACGTAGGCAGACAATGCACCGGCGCAGAATTTGACGATGAAAAAGATCAGGACTGCGATGGCGCAGTCGATAAGTCGCGCGGCCAGGCGCCGGCCGATGCTGGCCAGGATCGTCGGGCGTTTGGCGGTGTGGTTTGCGTCCATGCGGTATTGCTCCAGACTTATGGCGTTGGTGTGTGTTTCGGCTGGGCGCAAATCGGCTCCCAGCCTCTCAATGGTATTGCTGTGCTGCCCGCTGGCCGGGAGTACCTGCGCCAGCGATGCTCGAAAGGCTCATGGGAAAGTCGTCCCGATGCGCCCCCGCTCACTCGAGAACCAGATGCCGGTGACCTTGCCCACCACATCCTCAACCGCGACCTGGCCCATGAAGCGGCTGTCGTTGCTGTTGTAGCGGTTGTCACCCAGCAGGTACACGTGGCCCGGTTCGACTTTTACCGGCGCAAGCGTCAGTGACTCGGGGCTTTGGACCCGGTCCACCGGGGCGTGAAACAAGCCGAGGTTTTCGCCGTTGCGGATCAACTCGCCATTCACGATGGCCAACGTATCGCCGCCGATGCCCGCCACACGCTTGATTGCTTCGGTGCCATTCCAGCGGTACACCACGATATCGCCGACCTCGGGCGCACCGGCCTTGAGGTCGGACACAATGTAATCGCCGACCGACACCGTGGGTGCCATCGAGCCCGTCGGCACAAAGTACGTTTTAAAGCCCAGCAACGGCACCCGAAGCACGTCCAGCAGAACCAAGGTGATCACGATCAGCACGCCCACGTAGAGCGCATGGAACCGTTTACGCGGTATACCCTGCGGGCCGGTGTAGCGGCGTGCCAAAACAGCAGAGGTTATTGCCGAGGCCAGCTTCACCGTAATGACGAAGCCCAAGAGTACATACAGCCCGACCGGTGTTGCGATCAGCCCGCAAAGGCCCATCAGGATAACGCCGGCGTACAACAGTGCCGCGACACAGACGCCCCATTTGATGCGATCGACGTACACCAGGCCCCAGCCAGCCACCAGGCAGGACATGAGGAAGGCTTGGAGGGAGAGTTTTACGGGTTTCATTGATCGTCCTTGATAAGGTCAGCGCGGGCAGCGCACATACTACTGCCTGGCTCGTCAATCCACGCAACCTTTGGCGGCTATCAACTGGCTAAGCATGAGGTTTGAAAAGTCTTCAGATAAGACCTCTGCATCATTCAGCCCAGGATCAATTTCTACAACTGACCAATAGGGAGAATTCTCAGAACTTCCATCACGCACGTGTGTTTGGGGAAATAGTGGTCAGACCACCATTAATGTAACCGTGTTCTGCCCGGCAGGCTGTTGTGCCCATGCCGGCGCGCTGTAAGAAACATCTTCCGAGTCACGCCAAACTCCATTCGCAAAGCTCACTGGCCGCTGTGGGTAACAAACCAACAGCCCTTCGACGAACTGACAAAAGGACAAGTCAAGTCGCGTTATCCAACGCATATTGTCGATTTCCAAAAATCGCCAGTTGTCTCCGCTGTCAAAACCGAAAGCAGTCCCGACACTATCCCAGCCGAACAGCCACACCTCGCCCTTCGCGCCCGCTTCATAGGGCCCGTCTTTATAAATTCCATCATCACCGAAGTAGTCAGCCTTAGCAGAAAGCAGCATCGGTTGAATCGTCAAAAGCGGCAGCGCGCGGTCGTCCTCCTTGATTTCACCGTGCCCCCCGTTCCTGTATAAAAGCAAAGTACTCGTCGGGAGCCGCCGGCCACTGCTGCCGCATCACACTTATTTCACCTGAAGAAACAGGCGTCAGCCGCTCTAATAGCGCACATCCCAGCGCATTAAAGACTTCTAATTTTTCGTACATGTTCACGGTAGCCTCGGGGTTACTGCGGAAACGCTTTCAGCTACCCGCTTGAGTGCTCCTTATTGCTCCGCACGCCAATCGACATAACCTTTCACCTCAATCAGTTGATTAAGGATGAAGCTTGAGAAGTTATCGGCCAGCACCCTCACCTCATCGATCTCCGAATCAATCTCCACTATCGACCAATTATTGCCTGCATCAAAAGCATATAACACACCATCTGAAGTACCCGCAAAAACATACATCCGACTATAGGCATCCACCTCACATCCGGCGACTGAGGCGTATTTATCTGGACCATCTTCGATATAAAGCGCGCTGTCTAAATCGCCAAATCCAAAGACACCTAGAAACGCTAGATAGTCAGAGGGAACGCCGTCGCGGTCCGCCGCATCGACCCCACTCAATATAGCTTCACGATCAGTCAGGCGACTCCCGAAATCACCCTCATATAGTTCAGCGGAGGTGATATGGTTTATGAGATCACGAATTTCAAGTGTGTTTTCCATTATCATTTCCCAAATATTTTATCTGCAGGACCTTGAGCTCTGTGGATGCCGCCCTGATGTTCCAATCCGCGCAACGCAGGCGTAATGTTCCACCACTCAGATTTTCCACCAAACTTGTTTTCTATCACGTGATGGGCATCATAATATCGAAATTTTGTCTCCCCATTACTGGCGGTGTAGCTCTCTTTCGGCCAGCTTTGACCAGTATTTTTCTCCCATTCCTGACGCAAAACAGGTACTTTTTTCCTGAAGTCGGCCCGATTCAAATCAACAGCCTCTTTGGAAAGCCGAGAATAGGTATTTTCCCTCAGGACAGCCTTCAACAGTTCCATTTGCTGCGGTGTAAATTGCCGCCCTGTTAAAGTCTGAATATCCGATAGGTAAGCTCTGGCATCTTTAGCTAACTGAGTACTCAGCAGGCCGGTTGCAGCCTCAGCCTTCTCAGCAGCAGTTGCGGCCCCCGTAACCGCGCCCTTGGGTACTGAAGTCAACCCGCCCTTGAGGCCGTATGCACTGGCAAATGCTACCGTAATGGCATGCATCCACATTACGTTATCATACTGTTCCTCGACTTCCGCCCGCGTCTTGTCCGAGCCTTTTGCCAAGTTGTTTATCGTGATATCGCGAAGAATGCTATCGGCGTCCAAACCCCGGAGAACGGCTTCCGCATTCGCCGCATCAACACGGTAAACATCTTTATAAAGTAAGTTGTACGCGACATTTTCCCCATATCCAGCGAGGGCTTTCTGAGCAGGGGCAATCAAGTTGCCGCACGCTGTACTGGATAAATTCCCGGCAGTGCACGCTCCCCGAATCGCTTCGTCTCGACTTTTATCGATAACGTCTATGTAGGCGAGTTCGTCCTGTTCATCTTCAGTGATGGTGCCCAGCATTTGCTTGCGTGAAAGCACAAACTTACGGGTCGCTTCCGGCACGCTGAGATAGTTATTCTCAACCGCATTCCTCCCAACCTGAGCCGCTGCCACCGCATCCAGTGCGCCCTTGCCGGACAACGATCCTGAAAGGCCACCCGCCAAAGTCGCGAGGCTGGAGATCGTCTGCTTTTGCGCCTGGGTCAGGTTCTCGTTACTGACATCGCCATACAGGTTCTCTTTGATCAGACGTGCGGTTTCCTCTGCCGCCACAGCACCGGCTGCACCAGCGAGTGCTGAGTTACCGCCAGCCTTGGCGAGCACAGCACCCAGTACCGCATGGGCCATCAGATTGGCTGTAGGGCCGCCCTTGGTCCTGTCCCTGATTGTTTCTGCCAGATATGGCGCTGCCGCCCCCGCCAACGCCCCACCTACGCTGCCACCCATCGCCGCTTGCACCACGGCAGTCACCGCCTGGCTGGCCTTCTGGAAGCTGCTGCCAACGCCATAATCCTGCTGGGCACGCTGGCTGATCTGAGCCTGTGTCGGATTGGCGATACCCTCATCAATCAACTTCAGGCGCGTGGCTTTGCTCACATCGCTGTCTGAGTCGTTGGCGGCCCTGATCCTGGCCGCAGCAATCGCGTCGCCAATGCCCTTGGTCAGCTCCATCGAGCTTTTGATCAGGTCCATGCGTTCCTGCATGGCCTTTTCATCAGGCTTGTCGAGGCGTTGATTGGCGTTGGCGGTGTCGCGGTTCAGGCCGACTAGGTCACCCGCGCCTTCAGGGTTGCGCACCACGATCGTGCCTTCGCTGACGGCACTGCGCGTGTAGCTGTGGTCCGAATCGTTCAGCGACATTCCATACAAGGCACCCGGCGTGAGGGTAGTCGCGCCGCCACTGTAGGAACCGGAGACGCTGACGCCGGCCGATTGGCTCTTGATCTCGCTCTTGTTCTTGATGTCACTGACCAGCAACCGATCGGTGAGCAGCAGGTTCCTGTCGGCCGCAGCCTCGCTGGCAATCACCGCACCTTGCAGGGTGGTGTTTTTGGCCACATCGATGGTGTAGCCACCCTTGCCGGCAAAGAAGCCGCTCTGGTCGGTCACCGCCTGGTAGTCGCTGTTCATCTTCGACGCCGCCAGGTTCGCGGACGCGGTTACTGGGGAGCCATAACAGATCGGCGGAATGCAGATGCTCGCACCGAAGCCCGCACTGTTCTGCTTGCTCTTGGACGTTTCGGTGTCTTGGCGCGACAGGATGTTGAGGTTGCCGCCGATGTTGGCATCGATACGGTCAGCGCGTACCTGCGCGCCGATCAGGCTGGTGTCCTGGCCGCTGCGCAGCACCAGCGAGCCGGTGTCCAGAGTGGTGTTGACCTGGGTAACCGAGCCACCCGAGCCAAGGTTTTTGGCGGTTTGTGCACCGAGGTCGATGGTGAAACCGTTTTGCTCGCCTATGTTGAAGCTGGCACCGATAGCGGTCCTGTTGCGTGAACCGTCGTTTTTGCGGTCGGTGGTGTTCTGTGCGCTTTGCATCAGGATGTTGTTTTTCGCGGACAGCAACGTGCTGTCGGCTTTCAACGTACTGCCGGTAATCGTCAAGTCACCCACAGTGCCCGGCGCATCGCCCGCGGCGATGATCGACAGTTTGCCCCCGGCGTTGAGGTTGCTCTGGTGAGCGGTCTGCGCCGTGTATTCGCTGCTGCTTTTGGTACGGGTGTTGGCCAGTTCGGTACCGATCTTGATCAGCGACCCGTTGCCAGCAGAGCCACCGGTCTTGTCCTTGAAGCCGGTACTTTGTTTAGCGAGATCGCCCGCCTGGTTATTCAGGTTGTACATCGACAGCGCCGCCTGGGCGATCTTCACGGCCTTGAGGCGCGGATCGTCGGAGCTGCGCGCCGCCTCGGCTGCGTCGCGGATGCTGTTGGCGGTGTCGACCACGGTGCCCGCAATCACTCGCCCAACCGCCAAGCTTCTTGAGCTGTCCTTACTGGTCTGACTGGCAGTCTCCATCCCTGAAGTAACGGTGACATTCGCCCCACCCAACTCCATGTTCTTGGTGCTCACCAGATCACTGGCCACCACCTTCAACTCACGCCCTGCCGTCAGCGACACATTGCCCGCACTCGATCCAATGGTGCTGCCAGTCAAGGTCATTTCATTGGCCGTACCGTTGTGCTTCGAGCTGTTGATGTACAGCTTCTGGTTACCGGTCATGTCATCCAGACCGAGCTTGTTGCCGGTCAGCACGCCGGTGAGGTCGCGATTTTTTTCCTTGTGCATGTCGGTGCGGGCGAAGGTGTTCTGCGCCGCGTCGATGGTCAGGTCGCGGCCGGCCTGGACGGCGAGGTCGCCGGTGCTGACCAGGGACGAGCCGGTGACCGTGGCATCGCGTTTGGCGGCGACCGTGACGGTTTCGCCGGAGACCATGCTGCCCAGGGCGGTGGTGCGTTTTTCGTCGACTTTGTCCTGGACTTTGCTCGACTTCAGGCCGCCCCAGCTGCTTTTGCTTTCCTTGCGTTCGTGGCGGGCGCTGTCGGCGTTACTGACGGCGAGGATGTTCACGTCATGGCCGGCCACCAGTTGCGTGGCGCCTTTTTCGGCAGTGACGGCACTGCCGGCCAGCAGCAGGTCTGCACCGGCGACGACGGTGCTGTTCGTCCCCGCGCTGACCAGGCTGCCAACGTTGTTCACCACATCGGTTTCATCCAGGCGGAATTTTTTGCCCTGGGAGGTTTTCTTGGTCTTGCTGTAGAAGCTGTAGTCCTGATTTTCGGCGGCTTTGAGCTCGAGGTTTTTACCGGAGACCAGATACGCCTCGTTGCCGGCATTGACCTGGCTGGCGACCAGTTGCAGGTTCTGCCCGGCGCTCAGGGTGGCGTCGCCGCCGGCCTTGATCACGCTGGAGACTTGCTGGACGTGGTCTTCGATGCTTTTGATTTTTTCGAGTTGTAGGTCGAATGCTGCTCGTTGGCTGCCGCGATGGCGTTGAGGTTGGCGCCGGCTCGCAGGGCGACGTTGGCCTTTTGATGCCTTGCGTGTTTTTACGCTGAGGACTTATAGTCCGCCGGTCGTCCAAAAGGGCGATCGGATTTGGCGATCCGTTGACCGTATGCGAAAGCTTTCTGCTTGCTTGCAGGGGTTTCCGTACCCGCATCGCTGCTTTATGGCAGCTGTGCGCGGGAGACCTTCGGGTCTGCCGGAACTCGGTCCCGGTTCGCCAACCTGCGTACAGCTGTCACCCATTCGTTTGGCGACGATAGGTGACAGCTTTCATTACATCGACCGAGGCTTAACCTATGAATAGATACATGCCGCTTACAGGCCATGACTCAACCATCCCCGCGCTGGTGATCGACACGCAAGCGCCCCTAGATGTTCTCTATGATGCCGCCGCGTATCGCATTCGTGCGGTGACTCAGTTTTTGGAGAACCTCGCGTTTCGGGAAGAGATCAGCAGTGATGCGATTGTGCTTCACGATTTTGCGCTGTTACTGGCAATTCCGCTGCGAGATGGGTGTGATTTGCTGGATGTGATTGGCCGGAAGTTGAACTCAAAAATTTCATAAATAAAATGGGCGGTTATTTTAAAAACCGCCCAGCTTAAAAACTTCCCAGACAAATGAAATAAAAAAGCCAATTGTTAAAGAACGTAACACCTCCAGATTTGCTTCTCCACAAGCATTCAAACAAAAACGTGGCCTGCCCCCTAATGGATAGCGCAATCACAGTTACGACAAACGACACAGTGAAATACTTGCACGTCACTGCACATCTTATTTAGCCTTTATTAATTGCATCCAATAGTTATATGTCTCTCGAAGCCGACCTAATGTCTTTGATCCATCAGCAATAGCGCACGCGAATGCATGAGCAACTCTTACTGGATTGGTAGGCAGCGAGCCAGATGCGGATATAACAGGCTGCCCGTAATCCGCCTGTTTCTTATTACCTTTTAACTGACTCCAGCTCAGTTCAGGGTTATTTCGAACCGCCACTTCACCATAATACATTCCAACTAAAACAGCCAAAGACATTGCCTCTTCGGATAGAACAGGTGTGTTCAAATCAGCCGTGCCGGCAATTGAATCATTTCCTGTTTCGTTAACCGTTGATGACAGTTGCTCTTTATAAATCCGTGAAGCTAACCACTCAGCCACACCATCTAAAGATTCCGGGGAAAAATCCGCGTTCCAGCTTTCATATCCCGGCGTATGCCAAACAGCTTGAATTAACTCATCTAAACAGTAGGGTTTATTAAGCATAAAGAGTTCATAAAAACTATTTAGCTCTTTCGAATTCATAGATGAAAAAAAATCTGTGACTGGCGTATAGGCGGTTGTAAATTCCATAATCAATGCACCTTAATTTTGATTCCCGCGTCGGACAAAGCTTTTTCAAGGGCTGGCGCAGGTCCAACGCGTCCTGTGACGGGGCTCCTATAAAAATTCCATGTTACCCCATTAACCATACCGCGGCTCAGGAGCTCCGTATCCTTCATCACCTGAAGGGCTGTATTGGCGTCGAGTGAAGTGTATCCAACCTTGGACTCATGAGCCAAAGCACCTGGAGCTAGCTGGTCGACGACACGCACGCCTTGGGTCGTTTGGAAGGTAACTTGAGACTGACCACCCAATGGTTTTAGGGCATCCTCCCCGATTTTCCCTGTTGCTCCAATTCCGGCGGACGGATTAGGAGAAACAATTCGCGTCGCTCTATCCTCGGTCAACGTGTAGTAGTTACCATTACCGGCCAGAAACACCTGATTGCCATTGGCGTCCTGCGTTCCGGTAGGTTTGTAAGTCCCACCACCGGGGCCGTTCACGGTTCCATCAATTTCTTGTGTGTAGCCTTTGGGAACATTAAAGCTCGCGTCGTTTGCTGCTGATTTTCCGGTTCCGACAACTTTGGCCTCTCCAGAAATCAAAGTCGATGCAGGCACTTTTGTAGTAGACGTTAACCCTTTTAATCCGTACCCCCCAGCAATCGCCGCCGTGATGGCATGCATCGTCATGACAAAATCATACTGTTGCTCAACTTCCGCCCGCGTTTTCTCAGAACGGCTCGCAAGGTCCGTTATCACGATGTCGTGGAGAATGCTGGCATCGTCTAAGCCACGTAATGCAGCCTCGGCATTTTTTGCATCAGCCGGGTAAAGTTCTTTATAAAGCAGACGGACAGAGACAGGAGCCTCGTATTCCGCAAGAGCCTGACGTGCAGGTTCGATCAAACGACCGCAAGCGGAACTGGACAAATTTCCGGTAGTGCAGGCATCGCGAATCGCTTCATCTCGATCTTTATCGATAACGTTTATATACGCGAGTTCATCTTTTTCTTTGTCAGTGATGGTGCCCAGCATTTGCTTGCGTGAAAGCACAAACTTACGGGTCGCTTCCGGCACGCTGAGATAGTTATTCTCAACCGCATTCCTCCCAACCTGAGCCGCTGCCACCGCATCCAGTGCGCCCTTGCCGGACAACGATCCTGAAAGGCCACCCGCCAAAGTCGCGAGGCTGGAGATCGTCTGCTTTTGCGCCTGGGTCAGGTTCTCGTTACTGACATCGCCATACAGGTTCTCTTTGATCAGACGTGCGGTTTCCTCTGCCGCCACAGCACCGGCTGCACCAGCGAGTGCTGAGTTACCGCCAGCCTTGGCGAGCACAGCACCCAGTACCGCATGGGCCATCAGATTGGCTGTAGGGCCGCCCTTGGTCCTGTCCCTGATTGTTTCTGCCAGATATGGCGCTGCCGCCCCCGCCAACGCCCCACCTACGCTGCCACCCATCGCCGCTTGCACCACGGCAGTCACCGCCTGGCTGGCCTTCTGGAAGCTGCTGCCAACGCCATAATCCTGCTGGGCACGCTGGCTGATCTGAGCCTGTGTCGGATTGGCGATACCCTCATCAATCAACTTCAGGCGCGTGGCTTTGCTCACATCGCTGTCTGAGTCGTTGGCGGCCCTGATCCTGGCCGCAGCAATCGCGTCGCCAATGCCCTTGGTCAGCTCCATCGAGCTTTTGATCAGGTCCATGCGTTCCTGCATGGCCTTTTCATCAGGCTTGTCGAGGCGTTGATTGGCGTTGGCGGTGTCGCGGTTCAGGCCGACTAGGTCACCCGCGCCTTCAGGGTTGCGCACCACGATCGTGCCTTCGCTGACGGCACTGCGCGTGTAGCTGTGGTCCGAATCGTTCAGCGACATTCCATACAAGGCACCCGGCGTGAGGGTAGTCGCGCCGCCACTGTAGGAACCGGAGACGCTGACGCCGGCCGATTGGCTCTTGATCTCGCTCTTGTTCTTGATGTCACTGACCAGCAACCGATCGGTGAGCAGCAGGTTCCTGTCGGCCGCAGCCTCGCTGGCAATCACCGCACCTTGCAGGGTGGTGTTTTTGGCCACATCGATGGTGTAGCCACCCTTGCCGGCAAAGAAGCCGCTCTGGTCGGTCACCGCCTGGTAGTCGCTGTTCATCTTCGACGCCGCCAGGTTCGCGGACGCGGTTACTGGGGAGCCATAACAGATCGGCGGAATGCAGATGCTCGCACCGAAGCCCGCACTGTTCTGCTTGCTCTTGGACGTTTCGGTGTCTTGGCGCGACAGGATGTTGAGGTTGCCGCCGATGTTGGCATCGATACGGTCAGCGCGTACCTGCGCGCCGATCAGGCTGGTGTCCTGGCCGCTGCGCAGCACCAGCGAGCCGGTGTCCAGAGTGGTGTTGACCTGGGTAACCGAGCCACCCGAGCCAAGGTTTTTGGCGGTTTGTGCACCGAGGTCGATGGTGAAACCGTTTTGCTCGCCTATGTTGAAGCTGGCACCGATAGCGGTCCTGTTGCGTGAACCGTCGTTTTTGCGGTCGGTGGTGTTCTGTGCGCTTTGCATCAGGATGTTGTTTTTCGCGGACAGCAACGTGCTGTCGGCTTTCAACGTACTGCCGGTAATCGTCAAGTCACCCACAGTGCCCGGCGCATCGCCCGCGGCGATGATCGACAGTTTGCCCCCGGCGTTGAGGTTGCTCTGGTGAGCGGTCTGCGCCGTGTATTCGCTGCTGCTTTTGGTACGGGTGTTGGCCAGTTCGGTACCGATCTTGATCAGCGACCCGTTGCCAGCAGAGCCACCGGTCTTGTCCTTGAAGCCGGTACTTTGTTTAGCGAGATCGCCCGCCTGGTTATTCAGGTTGTACATCGACAGCGCCGCCTGGGCGATCTTCACGGCCTTGAGGCGCGGATCGTCGGAGCTGCGCGCCGCCTCGGCTGCGTCGCGGATGCTGTTGGCGGTGTCGACCACGGTGCCCGCAATCACTCGCCCAACCGCCAAGCTTCTTGAGCTGTCCTTACTGGTCTGACTGGCAGTCTCCATCCCTGAAGTAACGGTGACATTCGCCCCACCCAACTCCATGTTCTTGGTGCTCACCAGATCACTGGCCACCACCTTCAACTCACGCCCTGCCGTCAGCGACACATTGCCCGCACTCGATCCAATGGTGCTGCCAGTCAAGGTCATTTCATTGGCCGTACCGTTGTGCTTCGAGCTGTTGATGTACAGCTTCTGGTTACCGGTCATGTCATCCAGACCGAGCTTGTTGCCGGTCAGCACGCCGGTGAGGTCGCGATTTTTTTCCTTGTGCATGTCGGTGCGGGCGAAGGTGTTCTGCGCCGCGTCGATGGTCAGGTCGCGGCCGGCCTGGACGGCGAGGTCGCCGGTGCTGACCAGGGACGAGCCGGTGACCGTGGCATCGCGTTTGGCGGCGACCGTGACGGTTTCGCCGGAGACCATGCTGCCCAGGGCGGTGGTGCGTTTTTCGTCGACTTTGTCCTGGACTTTGCTCGACTTGAGGCCGCCCCAGCTGCTTTTGCTTTCCTTGCGTTCGTGGCGGGCGCTGTCGGCGTTGCTGACGGCGAGGATGTTCACGTCCTGGCCGGCGACCAGTTGGGTGGCGCCTTTTTCGGCAGTGACGGCACTGCCGGCCAGCAGCAGGTCTGCACCGGCGACGACGGTGCTGTTCGTCCCCGCGCTGACCAGGCTGCCGACGTTGTTCACGACGTCGGTTTCATCCAGGCGGAATTTCTTGCCCTGGGAGGTTTTCTTGGTCTTGCTGTAGAAGCTGTAGTCCTGGTCTTGCGCGGCTTTGAGCTCGAGGTTTTTACCCGAGACCAGGTAAGCCTCGTTGTCGGCATTGACCTGGCTGGCGACCAGTTGCAGGTTCTGCCCGGCGCTCAGGGTGGCGTCGCCGCCGGCCTTGATCACGCTGGACACTTGCTGCACGTGGTCTTCGATGCTCTTGACCTTTTTCGTGTTGGTCGTGGAGTGTTGCTCATTGGCTGCCGCGATGGCGTTGAGGTCGCGGGTGGCAATCAGGTTGACGTCGCGTTTGGCATTGATCTGGCTGGCCACGGCGCTGATGTCGCGCCCGCCAATCACATGCAGGTCGCGGCCGGCCTCGACCACCGAGCCTTGCTGGGCGATGGTGGTGAAGCTGGAGCGGTTGCCGATGGCGCCGCTGTCGAGGCTTTTCGAGGCGGTGATGTTGACGTCACCCACGGCTTTGACCGTGGTGTCGGCACCGCTCTTGAGCACGCCGCCGACGTTGTTGATGTTGCCGCCAGCCTGCATGGCCAGATCGTTGGCCGATTCGATGCGCGCGGCGCTGTCGACGAAGTCGCTGCGTTCGGTGCGGTAGCTGCTGGCGCTTTCGTGGGTGGTGACGCTGCGTTCGTTGAGCAGGTCGGCGCCGGCGGCGAGGTTGACGTTGCCCGCGCTGATCACACCGCCTGCGCGGTTGGTCAGGTTGTTGCCGCTGAGCAGGTCGAGGCGACCACCGGCTTCCATCAACCCACTGTTGGTGAGGTTGCCGCCGACGTTCGCCAGCAGGTTGCCGGTGGCGCGCAAGGTGCCGGCGTTGTTGAGGTGGCTGCCGGTGATCAGGTTGACGTCGGTGCCGGAAATCAATGCACCGTTGGGTGCCAGGCGGTTATTCGCCTGGGCCAGGTACAGCACCGGCACCAGCACTTGTTGCCCGGCGACGGTGGCGTTTTCCAGCCACACGATGTCGTGGGTCAGGGCGGCGACTTGTTCGGCGGTGAGGCTCACGCCTACGGACAAATTCAGGGCGCTTTTGCTGCTGATGGCGTTGTCCATCAGGTGCTTGAACAGGTCGGCGTCGCTGGTCTGGCCATCGATGAAGCGCTGGCCGGTGCGGGCGAGCACGGCTTGCTGGATCAGGCGTTGTTCATAGAAGCCATCGCCCAGGCGACGTTGCGCGGTGTCGGGGTCGTAGCCGAGCTTGGTCAGCATGTAGTCCGAACTCATGAACTGGCGCATGTCGGTGAGCAGCGGGTTGGTTTCGATCAGGTACTTGTGCGGGTTGGCCGCGAACTGGCTGGTGGGCAGGCCTTTGGCGCCATCGCTGTCGTTGAGGTGGAACAGGCCGTTCTGGCCGGTGGGCAGGTCGAAGCCGGGCAGGCCCAGCGGGTTGACCTGCTGCTGGGCAACGTCCGGTGGCAGTTGTGGGTTGAGACTGACCAGGGTCGAGTAGCCCGGCGCCTTGGTATTGGCGCCGCTGCCGACGTAGGTGTAGCCACCTTGCACGACGCTGTTGTCGATGCCGGCCTGGGCCTTCACATCCACCGCGCCACCGGCCTGGATGACTGCGGCGTAGCTCTGGTCGGGCACCATCAGCTGGGTGGTTTTGCGCAGGTCGGTCTTCTCGCTCTCCATTTTGCCAATGAACGACGCCAGGCCGGCTTCGACGCCGGTCATGTCCTGGCCTGCCGAATAGCGTTGAGTGAAGGCCGCGGCTTCACGGTACCAGCCTCCGGGCTTGCGCTCGCGGGCTGAGGTAAAGACGCGGTCATACTGGGTATCGTGGGTCACGACGCCGACGTTAGTGAGTTGGTTGACGATGGCCGTGAGGTTGCCGCCGGCGGCGATGCTACTGCTGCTGTTGAGCAGCTCGCCGCCGGTGAGCAGCATGTTGCCGCCCGAGGTAATGCTGGACGCTGCCGTGGCATCGCTGACGATGAAGTGATCACGCTGGGTAATCTGGAACGGCCGGTTCTGCTTGCCGCCTTCACAGTCGCCACCGGTCACCCCGTCGATACAGGCGATGGGCGTGATGGAGGCGCTGTAGATGCCGGACTCGGTGGTGAGCACAGTACGGATGTTCTGGATCGTGCTGGCCGCCAGGATCAGGTTGCGCTCACTCTCGATCGTCCCCGAGCTGTTGATGATGCTGGTGGCCAGGCCGCCCTGGCCGTCGCGGTCGACACGCAGGTTGCCCATGGCGTAGATCGCGGCGCCGAGGTTTTTCAGGCGGTCGACCTTGAGGTTCATGTCGCCGCCGCTGAAGATCAGGCCGTGGTCGTTGAGCAGGTTGTCCACCGAAAGATCCAGGCTGCCCTGGCTGGCGACGCTGCCGCCCACGGTCCAGTCCTTGCCGCTGCCGACCAGGGCGCGGGTGCCGAGCAGTTTGCCGGTGGCGGTCTGTTGCAGGTTATCGACGTTGACGGTCAGGCGCCCGGCCTGGATCGCGGTGCTGTTGGTCCAGTTGGCTTTATCGAGGATCAGGTCGCCATTGGTCACCAGGCTGCCGCCGACATCGTCGAGGCTGATGCCGCTGAGGTCGAGTGCACCCGTGCCCACGTGCAATACCTTGCCGCCGGTGTTCTGGAAGCGGGTGGCGGCGAGGCTCAATTGGTCGTTGGCGGTCTCGAGGCTACCGCTGTTGTTGAGCAGGCCGCCGATGGCGTAGCGGGTCTTGCCGGTGGTGCCGAGGGCGCGCATCTGGCCGCTGTTGGTGAGGCTGGCAGTGTCGACGTCGAGGGCGGTGGCGCTCTCGATCAGGCCACGGTTAACCAGGGCCCCGGCCAGGCTGACGTCGATCCGGTTGCCGGCGATCTCGCCGCCGTTATCCACATTCATACCGGTCAGGTGCACGCGATCCCGAGCAAACAGCGCGCCGCTGCCGTTATTGAAATCCGTGGCGTCGATCTGCGCATCACCGGCTTTGGCGGCGATGCGGCCACCGTCGTTGTCGAGGGTGCCGGCGGTGATGGTCACGCCGGACTTTTCACTGTGGATCAGGCCGTTGCCGCCGTTTTGCAGCAGGCCGCTGGTGGTCAGGGTCAGGCCATCGTTGGCGGCCAGGGTGCCGTTGTTGCGGTTGTCGATGCTGTTGGCGAACAGGGTCAGCAAACCTTGGCTGGCGAGCTTGCCTCCCTGGTTGTCAACGTGGGCGGCGCGCTGGATCAGCAACGGGCCGGCACTCGCCAGCTTGCCGTTGCGATTGATCAGGTCGCCGATCAGGTCCAGGGTGATTGCGCCGCCACCGGTGAGGCTGCCGGCGCTGTTGTCCAGGGTATCGCCGTGCAGGGTGAAGGCACCGGTGCTGTCGATGATGCCGCCCTGGCTGTTGTCCAGCAGGCCGCTGACGGTGAGGGTCTGCGTGCCGTCGCTGAGCAGGCGACCGTTGTTGCGGTTGTCGACGCTGGCGGCGGTGACGTTCAGTACCTGCCTGGCGTTCATGGTACCGCCCTGGTTGTCCAGGGTATTGGCGGTGGCGCCGAGCTCGCGATTGGCGATCACCGTGCCGGTATTGCTGATGTGCCGGGCCTCGAGCTTGACGTCGCCGACGGTGTTGCGCGTGTTATCGGCGTTGACCCCGGCCTCGACGATGCCGCTGTTGGTCAGTTGGCCGTTGCTGGTCAGTGTGATGCTGTCGCGGGCGGCGAGGGTCTTGCTGTTTTTCAGGGTGCCCTTGGTCTGTGCCTTGAGGGTGGTGCCCGCGTACACGGCGCCCTTGGTCTCCAGGCTCGCGGCCTTGATGTCCACCGCACCGCTGGCGGCGGCCTGGGCCATGCTCAGGTGGCCGTTGGCGTCGAGCTGAATATCGCCACCACTGGCAGCGAGCGTGCCGTCGAGCTTCACGCCCACGCCGGCTTCGGTGCCCACCAGTTTGATCGCACCGGCATACATGCCGCCCAGGGCCGACGAGTCGATGGCCAGTTCCGGCTTGGTGCTGCCGTCGTCGGCGCGCGCGGTGGTTTTCAGGCTTTGGGCGTCGACGTCATTGCGTCCGGCAATCACGGTGAGCTGGCGCGCATTGATCTTGGCGTTGATCTTGGCCGAACGGGTAATGATCTCGAAGCGGTCGACGTTGCTGGCGTTCAAGCCCTGGCCGTCGATGGTCACCGCACCGCCGTCCACCTGGTAGCGGTCCAGGCGCCCGGCCTGGTCAAGAATCGGCTTGCCGGTGGTCAGGGTGACGTTGGGGGTATTGATAAAGCCGCAACCGTTACAGCTCACCCCATACGGGTTGGCCACGATGACCTTGGCGGACTGCCCCGCCACTTCGGTGTAGCCGCGCAACTGGCTGGGGCTGCCGCCGTTGACTTCGTTGAGGATGACATTCGCAGCGCCGCCCTTGAGGTTCGGGTTGCCGACGATGATCCCGCCCAGCTGCGTGCTCTGCACCATGCCCGTGGCGTTGTTGAGGATCACGCCGTTGGGACCGACGTTATAGTCCTTGAACTGGTTATGGGACAGCCCGCTGCCATTGGGCGTGGCGATGTTCACCACCGGCACGCCGTTGCCCGCCTGCCCGAGGGTAGTGCCGGGGCCGCTGACCACAATGCCCTCGGCCTGGGCCAGCAGCGGCTGCCAGAACAGCGCGTTGGCCAGGATCAGGGCCAGGCCGCGTTGGCTCAGGCTTTTCAGGGCAGTAACAGGGCGAACGTCCATATTCAAAATCTCAAGGCAGCGGTGTTGAATTACAGGAAGAAATCCAGGCGGAAATAGATCGGCGCTTCGCGTTCGGTCACGACGCCAGGCCTTTCCAGCGAATGGGCGAACGTCACGCTGGTGCTGACGTGCTTGCCGCGGGCAAACAGCTCCAGGGAGTTACTCGATACCCGGCCGTGCTGGTCATCGTTGTAGCGATCGTTGCGAATCACGCCCTGGTCGTAGCCGACACTGGCGCCGTACTCGGCGAAGGCCGGGCGCATCCAGTCGAGGGTCACCGGGCGCGCCCAACGCACTTCGTTGCGCCAGTAGCCGCCGCTGTCGCCGTTCAACTGCTGGTCCTTGAAACCCCGCACCGAGTACGAGCCGCCAAGACTCATGCGTTGCGGCGCGTACAGCACGTCTTCACTGCGCTGCCCGGTGGCCAGGCTGGAAAAACTCAATGACTCGCCCCACAGCGTGAACGGCTGCAGGTAGCTCAGGGTGGCGGTGTATTTGCGGTAGCGCGGCGTGGGCGTGAGGTTGCCGCGGATACGGGTCTGCTCATCCTTTTGCGCATCGAAGGCACCGATACCGTTTTGCATGCCCACATCAAGGTTGACGAACGCGCTGCCAATACGGCGCCCGTGGCTGATACCCACCTGGAATTCGCTGAGGCGGTTGCTGCTGACGCCCAGGCGTGTGTCGTTGATGTAGTTGTTGGTGCGCAAATGAGTGAGGCCGACATTGACCGACGTCTTGCTCACGTCATCGCGATGCACCACACGCTCGGCGCGCAGCTGGTGATTCTGGCTGTCGCCCCATTGCTTGTATTTGAAGTCATCGACGCTGCCCGGCGTGCGGTAATCGCTCTCACTGTAGGTGTAACTGAAGTTCCACCAGCCCCACGGCACGTTGTAGTAGAGCATGCTGTTTTTCGAGGTTTTCTGGTGGTCGCTGATGGCGTCGTGGCCGCCGCGCAGGATCAGTTGGTCGGCCAGGCCCAACGGGCTGTCCCATTCCAGGCCCGCGCCCCACTGCTGTTCGCCGGTGCTTTTCTGGCCATCGTTGTTGCGCGACAGGCTGGCGCGCCAGGGTTTTTGCGGCTGGTTTTTGACCAGCACTTCACTGCCGCCGATCTGGGTGCCGGGGGTCAGTTCCATTTGCGCCTGTTTGGACGGCAGGCGGCTCAGTTGATCCACCAGTTGCTCGACCTCACGCAGGTTGAGGGCCTCGCCGACCTTGCCGGGAAACGCCATGGCCAGCTCGCGGTCGGTGACCGTGCTGCCCTGGGCGCCCTTCAGGCCTTCGAGTTTGCCTTCGACCACCAGCACTTGCAGGTGGCCGCTGGAAAGGTCCTGTTGCGGCAGGTAGGCCCGGCTGGTGACGCGGCCCTTGGCAATGTAGTAATCGGTGATGACCTTGAGCAGTTCATTGAGCTGCGTAACGCCCAGGCATTGGCCGATATAGGGTTTGAGCAGGCGGTTACGGTCGGCAGCGGAAAGGCTGTCGGCGCCCTTGAGTTCGATGTCCTGGATGGGGAAGCAGCGGGTGTCAGCAGGCTGTGCCGGGGCCTGTGGCTGATTGCTCTTGCCGGGCAGGTCCTGGAGCTCTTCCAGGCGCCGACGCTGCTCTTCGAGAAGCCGGTTCTGGCGGTCGCGGATAAGGTCCTGATCCCCCGGCGTAGGGGCGGCCAAGGCACTGTTGCCGCTCAAATAAGCAAGCAGCAAAGTGCATAGCAAGTACCGAGTCCGTGGCAATAAAAAAGACATGTTCGGTCCGTCGAAAATCAGGGGCCGCGAAACTAACATCGAACTAGCAGTAACCCAAGAAACAGAGTCAGTTGCATGCCCGTGCTAGTTATTCACACAACACATTGATTAATAACAATAAAAAATCATCAAAAAGATACACGGCCTGAAACTGGAAGTATTATTCCGACAGGCGGCAGCTGTTCTGATAGCGATTCGTCGGAGAACTTATAAGTTGCCATCACTTGGCCATCAAGTTCTTTCCGAGATAAGTTAGTACCGAAAAAAGCAGATAAGTTCGCGGGAGTTTTGTGAATTGGATCCCAATAATCGGGATCGGCAGGGTAAGAGTCCCGATAGGGAGGTGTCAGCCAAGTATTCATTAGCTGATCGACCGCAATCGGGGGCAAGCCCCCTCCCACATTGGATTGTGGTTTACACCACTAGCTGGCGTCTTTGTTCTGAGACGCGCCAGGCACGAGGGTCAAGCCTGGTTTTTCCACGTCGCGTGAGACGTGGGCTTTGACTTCCGACACGCCGCCGTCTTCGTCGTTGTGGATCACCAGTACGCCCGGGCGGCGCAGTTGCTCCAGGTCGCCCTCGGCGAGGCTGAAGCTCTCGCTCAGGTTCTTGTCGGTGAGGGCCTTGGCTTCGGCACGGCGCTGGGCGAACTTGCGCCCCTTGCGTTGCTGGTAGCGTGCCCAGGTGACCAGGATCACCGCGTTGAACAGTGCGATCCACAGGTAGACCTGCAAAGTATTGAGCGCCGCGAAAATCGGCGCCTCGATACGCGGGCCGCCGTGGGTTTCAAGCATCGAAGTGATCCCGCGCGCCAGCAGCCAGACCAGTCCGGCCCAGGCCATCAAGGTCAGGATCACGTCGATGATCCACATCACGGTACTTTGGCGAGTTCTGACCAGTTTCATGCTCACGCCTCCTCTTCAACAGGTTTGATACCGCGATCCGGGCTGACCCAGCGCGCGCGCTTCTGGTGCTGGTTGAACAGCACCTTGGGGAAACTGACCAGGGTGGTGAACAGGCTGACCAGCCAGAACACCATCGGGTACCACACGGTCCAGAACAGGGTTTTCCACAGGTCTTTCTCGTAGCGGCGGTCGATCAGGATGCTCACCGCGAATTGCACCAGGCACACCATCGCCAGCACCAGGCCGGTAAAGGCCGGCGGGACCAGGGAGTCCACCGTGATTGCCGGCGGCAGCACGATGAATTTGCCCAGGCCCCAGAAAATCACCGAGAGCAGGAAGGTGAAGGCCCAACCGGTGGACAGGCAGTATTCGAACAGCAGCGGCCACAGGTAGCGATGGCGCCATTGCCAGATGCCACGGATATTCTTGAACAGCACTTCGGCACCGCCCTGGGCCCAGCGCAGGCGCTGTTTCCACAGGCCGCCGACGGTCTCGGGCATCAGGATCCAGCACAGCGCGCGCGGCTCGTAGAAGATGCTCCAGTGATCGAGCTGCAGCTTCCAACTGACATCGATGTCCTCGGTGATCATGTCGGTGCTCCAGTAGTCGATGCGGTCCAGCGCCTTTTTACGGAACGCCACCACCACACCCGACACCGTGAAGATTCGCCCGAATACGCGCTGGGTGCGCTTGATCAAGCCGATGATCGAGGAGAACTCGCCCACCTGCACGCGGCCGATCAAGGTCGAGCGTGTGCGGATGCGTGGGTTGCCGGTGACGGCGCCCAGGCGCGGGTTGTCGAGCATCGGCGCGACCATGTAGGCCGCCGCGTTTTTATCCAGCAGCGCATCGCCGTCGATGCACACCAGGTATTCGCTGCGCGAGGCCACCGCCCCCATGCGCAAGGCCACGGCCTTGCCCTGGTTCTGCGCCAGGTGCAGCACCCGCAGGCGCGGATGTTCCAGCGCCAGGGCATCGAGGACGGCGGCGGTGTTGTCCTTGGAGCCGTCGTTGACCGCGATCACTTCGATGTTCGGGTACAACTGGCCCAGCGCCGCATGAATGGTGTCGGCGGCGTTATCGCCCTCGTTGTAGCAAGGGATGATGATCGAGATCAGCGGGTTGCCGGCCAGGGTCGGTGCCGGAGTGGCTTCCTCCCAGGGCCAGTGGCGCTCCCAATGCAGCCAGAAGTACAAGCCACCGGCGATCCAGAGCGCCGACATGAACAGCGGGTAGAAAAACACGAAGTCCATCAGGAACTGCCCGGTGACCAGGAAGATCAGGCCCAGGGGCACGCCTAATACCAGTGCCAGCACGAATAACGCCAGGATTCTGTCGAACATGGTCAAGGATTCCATTGGTTGGAAAGGGCCGGACGCACAGTCTTCAGGTCCGGGGAATTTTCCAGGAAGTTGTCCGGGTAGTAGCCAAAACTCGTGACACCCTGGCGCTTGAGCACACCCATCCATTCAGCCATCTGCACAGCGTCGATATCCGGCGCGGCCTTGGTGCGCCAGTCTTTGGCCTGCAGTTCGAATACGGTGCGTTCCATCGCGCCGGGACGCGCCTTGACCGTCGCCACCAGCTTCTCCAACCAGGCATTGGAGGTCTTGTACTCCTGCCCTTCCATCAGCGGCATGGCCATCGGCGCGGTCCAGTCATAGGTCTGGAGGAAATCATCGAGGTTCTGGGCGAACCAGGCCTCGCTCGCCGGGTTGAGCATCGGCTCGGCGAAGATATTGCGCGCGGTCTGCACCTGCGGCCCACCGATGGCGTGGACCTTGGCGGTCAGCTCTTTGGTGAAGTCGATCAGGTAGCGGCTCTTGAAGCGCGTCCAGCGTTGCATCACGGCAGGGTCGGCGCGCAGGGCCTGGATGCTGCCCGGCAGGCCGTTGGCGGCATAGGCCTTGAGCGCGGCAGGGCTGGCGTCTTCGAAGTCCGAGAGCACTGCGTCGTCGTGGTACAGCACGCCGTCGATGGCATTGTTACGCGCCAGGTCTTCATAGATCTCGCCAATGATCCTGCGCACCTGCGGGTCGAACGGCGACAGGCGTTTGTATTGGTCAGGGTCGGTGCCGACCTGGCCGGTTTCCGGGTCCCAACGCGTCACGCGGGGCAGCTTGGGATCGAGGGCAAAACTCAACACCGGCATCCACGCATACACGGCGGCATGGGCACGGGTGTGCAACTGCCAGGAGACGCGGTTGAACAGGTCGGCGCGCACCGGCAAGTGACGGTTGGGGAAGTACAGTTCGTGCACCAGGCCATCACCCTTGGGGTCGGCGAAGGCTTGCAGGAACACCGTACCGGCGCCCATGTCCACCACGCGCTGCACCAGTTGGTCGAGGTTGCGCGCCTGCTGGGCCGGGTCCGGGTCGTAGACGTTGTCCAGGTCCACATGCAGCACCCGCAGCGGTGCCGGGGTTTGCACGGCGACGATGCTGTTGGCGAAATGCTCGCCGTCCGGGTCGGAGGCCACCAGGAAGCGGGGGCTGTTCATCAGGTCACTGGAGCTGTCGAGGCCGTCTTCCAGGGTCAGGGCCATCTGGTAGCCCTGCTCGCTGACGATCGCCAGCGAGGTGCCCTTGGCGGCGCCGTACGGCCACACCCATACCCGTGGTTTCTTACCGGTCACGGTTTGGATCTTGTTGGAGATCGCCGAGACATCCGCCCGCATCCGCGCCTGGAACTGGGCCTGGCTTTCATAGCGGCCCGTGGCCGGGTCATAGCGCAGCGAGGTCGCCGCCGGCTCGAGGTTGCCCTGGGGGTTGGCGAGGATCCCGGTGTGGCTGGCATCGGTGTGCGCGGCGATTTCCACGAGGCCGGACTGAGACACTTCGCGGATCTGCTGCCAGGTGAGGAACTCGCCGCGCGGCCGTGGCGAGCCGGCGAAGTCCACCGGTTTGTTCATCGGCGTGTCGATCCAGTAGCCCACCGGCGCCAGCAAGGCCGGCCAGCGATAGGCACGCAGGATCGGCATCACGCGGGTATAGAAGCTCGAATAGCCGTCATCGAAGCTGAGCATGATGGCTTTGGGCGGCAACGCGGGGCCGCCACGGCGGGCAGCCAGGATCTGGTCAACGCTGACCGCCTGGTAGCCGTTCTCCCGCAGCCAGGCCAACTGTTCGATCAATCGCTCGGTGCGTACCGCCACCACGGCCTGGTCGGGGTCACGGTCCGACACGTCATGGTAGGCAATGCCCAGGAAATGGTTTTTCGGCCACGCCGTTTCGTTGGCCGGTGTCGGCCGCTCGGCGGGTGGAGTGAAAGGCGCGGGTTGCTGGGCGCAGGCACTGGCCAGCAATACGCCCAGAACCAACAAGCAACGGCTGAGGAAGGTCATGGTCAGGCTCTTTTAGAAACGGTAAGTGAGGTCGACGAGCAGACGCAGATCGCGTTCGCGATCCCCGTCATAAGGTCGGCTGATCAGGCTCAGGTTGGCGCCGGCGTCCAGCACGTCATTCCAGCGAAAGCGCTGGCCGTAGCCCACCAGACCGATGCCACCGGTGGAATAATCCCGCTGGCTATAGGTACCCGCACCGACCTGGAACTGCTGACTCCACTGGGTCTCGTAGCGGTGATAGAGCACATGGTTGATGTTGAGGACGGGCAGCACGGTGAAATCCGACTTCGGGTTGAAGTACACCGTGTCTTCCTTGCTGTTGCGGCTGGCGCCGACTTCCAGGCCCAGGTCCACTTGCACCTTCGGCGAGCTGTAGAGGCCTTCGCGGCCGCTGAGCAAGGCTTCGAAGCGGTCGTTGCCATCGCTGAAATGGGAGGGGCTGAGGGTCAGTTTCCATTCGCGGCTTTCGTTGGCGCGCCAGCGGATAAAGCCGCTGCCACCGTTGGCCGTGACACCGTCATTCAAGGCCCGCAGCGGCGTGGTGCTCAGGAGGTAGCCCAGGCTGCCGCCGTATTGCCAGTTGTCGTTGATGTCACGGGCAATCGACACCGCGGCGCCTTGTTTGGCGCCATCGCCGTAGGAGTGGTTGGACACCTCGGCTTCAATGGTCATGTCGCGGGTACGCCGCTCCACGCCCACCACCTGCCAGCGATGCTGGCCCGTGCCTTCGCTGAAGTCGGCCTTGGCGTACCCGGCGCCGGCGAATACACGCCAGTCTTCGTCGATGGGCGGCGTGTAGATCCGACTCTCAATGCCCCAGTCGCGGCTACCCGCGACGGCGCCCGCGTCACTGTCATTGCCGCCGCCAAAGCTTTTGCCGGTATACGCCTCGACACGCAGTTCGGCCATGTCATGCACGTCGCGCAGGCGGCTCAGGCGCTGCACCTGGCGATTGTCCGGGTTGCGGGCGAGCACATCGTCGGTGAGCACGTCGAGCTGGCGCCACTCCTGCAGGTCCATGGCGGTGTAGGCCTGGCTCACTTCCAGGCCCATATCCCGTGGGGCCTGGGCTTCGGTTTCCTTCAGGATGCCTTCGGCACGCCGTGGCAGGTCGCGGGCGCGGTACATGTCAGCCTGGGCCAGGCGCAGGCCGACGTTGCCAGGGGCTTTCGCCACCAGCGCTTCGAGGCCGGCTTCGCTGCCCGGCAGGTCGCCGCCGTAGACGCCGGCCTGGGCCGACAGTTGCTGGGCGTCCATCCACGCGTCGTTGGGGTTGCCGATGGGCAAGCCCTTGAGCTCGACCCGCGGGTTCTGGCTGTTGGCGAGGCCCTTGGCGACCTCGTTGGCGTCCTCGGCTTTATCGCTTTCCTGCAAGGCGTAGAACAGCGCAGTGGTGTCTTCGACCCGATCATCGGGCTCGGCGTCGGTGGCGCTCAGGGCCTGGCGATACAGCGGCTCGGCTTTTTCCGGCTGGCGCTGGTCCAGGTAGGCCGCGGCCACCCAACGCACGGCGTAGGTCGGCAGTTGCACGCCTTCGGCCTTAAGCGTCTCGTATTCGCGGATCACCTCGGCGGTACGCGCCCGCGCCTTGAGTGCACCGAGACGGTCGATGCGCCAGCGCACCACATCGTCATGGGCGCTGGCGTCCGGGGTCCAACGGGCGAGCAGTTTGTCGTAATCCGCCAGGGCGCGGTCGGCAATCACGTAGCGTTCTTTTTCGCTGCGTGTGGCGAACTCGGCCATGCGCACACGCTCGGCAGCGAGATCGCCTTCCAGGCGGCGCTGGGTCACCGGGTCCAGCAGGCCAGGACGCTGGGCCGACAGGCGCAACGCGGCTTCCGGCAGGCGGGCCTTTTGCAGGGCGACGATGTATTCGCGGGCGACGTCAGGCTTGTCGCCGGCGCGGATAAACGCCTGGTCGAACTCGAACAGCGCGTCGTAGTTCAAGCCGGCGCGGGTCAGTGCATAACCCAGGGCCATGCGGCGGTTGGGGTCATCGGGCTTGGCGGCGACCAATGCGCGGGTACGTTGTACCGCTTCGTCCGCCTTGCCGCCGTCGGCCTGGGTCAGGGCCAGGCCCAGTTGCAGGTCGACGTTATTCGGTTCACGCAGCAACGCCTGGCGATAGACCGCCTCGGCCTGGGCCCATTGCTTCTGGTTGCGATAGGTCCGCGCGACAGTGGCGAGCGCCTGGGTGCTGAGGTTGCGATGTTTACCCTGGGCCTCGTACACCTTCAGCACTTCGGCGTCCTGGCCGGCCCAACCGGCGATCACCACATGATCGCTGACCTGGCCTGGCGTCTGGCGCTCGGCGGACAGTTGGCGCAATTGAGTCAGGGCGGGGGTGAAGTTGCCGTTGCGCGCCTGAATGATCAGCGCGTCATAGGCCGGATCGGCCATGGCGAAGGCGGGGATCAGTAATTGGCTGCATAAGGCGGCCCCGACGAGCAGTCGCAACCGGCCTGATGCACTGAGTGGTAGGTTTCGCAACATATCGTGAGCTTCCTTACACACGGAAAGCTGTAACGATAGGTGGTCCTGAGCGAATTGCCGCAGGGTGCCGGCGTCCAATGACCCGGCCTAGCTTTCCTGTGTGAACTATCTCTCAGGAAAGTAGGAAAAAGACCAATCCGGAACAATTGTTCAGAATTGCGCGGCCCGCCTGAAATGTGAATGCGGGAGCGGACTTGCCTGCGATAACGGGGTGCCGGCCGACAGGTGCGTCGACTGTTTGACCCTTATCGCGGGCACTCCCGCTCCCACATTATTTATTTCCGGGCGATGGCGAACGCTTTACTGGCCGCCGCTGACCGCGCCGAACTTGGCCATCACAAACCCAATGAACTGCTCGACGGTCATCTTCTGGCCGTTGAAGGTCACTTCATTGTTGGCGTAGTGCAACTTGGACACCACATCGCTGCCGACCAGGGTCGCCAACTGAGTACCGACCGCCATGCCGCTGACCATCTCGGCGGCCATCTGGGACTGCTGCTCGATGGCTTTCGGGTCGGTCACGCCACCGAGTTGCGCCTGCAGGGCAGCCACGTCACCGATCATCGGCTTGGACAGGGTCAGGTTGGCATCCAGCAATGCAATCATCTGCTTGCCCAGCTCAACCGGCGGCAACTCCATGGAGGCCGGCTTGGCCAGGTCCACCAGCAGGTTGAACTTGCTTTCGCCATGGGTGGTTTTCAGCGACAGGTTTTCCACGGCGATCTGCGGCTTGGCGGCCAATACCTGGTTGACGTTCGCTTCGGCCAGGGCCTGCTCGGCTTCGGTCAGTTGCAGCTCAGGCGTGGGCTGGCCCGCTGCGGCAGCGGCTTGCACCGGCTGCATCTTGTCCTGGTACAGCTTGGTCAACACCAGCATGGCCGGGATGTCGACGTTCTTCATGCTCAGGGCCATGGCCGCCGAACCCACGGGTTTGCCCTGGTAACCGATCTCGTCGATCTTGTAGTCGACACGGCCGGCCAGGTTGTTGTCCTTGGTTTCGCTGGAGTCTTTCTGCTCGAAGCCTTTGACCGTCAGCACGGCTTTCTGCGGGCCGAAGGTGAACGTGCTGTCGGTCAGCTCAACGGTGTTTTGCCCGGTGTAGAAGCCAAAGGTGGATTTTTCCAGGTTGCTGGCGATGGTCAGGCCAGACAATTGAGCTTCGAAGTGTTCGCCCTTGCCATCTAGCCCGGCGATCTTGAAGCTGTTCATGAAGCCGTCAGCCTTGACCTTCTGGCCTTCTGCGGTGCTGTCGAAATTCAGGTTGGCGCCAGAGAAGCTCGCCGAAGCTGCGGCGTCCTTGAACTCCAGGGGCAGCAATTCGATGTTGCCGTTGACCGAGCGGCTGTAGCCGATATTGGCCACGCCCTTGAGCGGCGACACGTCTTTGGCGGCGGCGAACCACTTCTCGGTGGTGGGGTTCTTTTCCAGTTCGTAGTGACTGGTGGCCATGACCGGCAGCCACTTGAGCGTCACCAGGCGCGAGAACGGCAGCGGGCCGTGTTCGATATGGTCGACGAACAGCAGTTCCGGATTAGGGTTTTCTTCGCCGAACACCGAGCCTTGGCCCTTCAGGCGGTAGTGCGCGGTGCTGCTGAACACGCCACGCTCCAGGGACACCAGCTCCAGGGCCACGGTGCCGTCGACGCCGGCCATGGAGGTCTGCAGTTCCTTGTTGGCGTTCTGGATCGCGGTTTGCAGCACCGGTTCCAGTTGTTTACCGGTGTACCAGGCGCCGCCTGCACTGACGACGCCTACGGCGACAACTAAACCCAAAAGAACGACTGCTGGCTTATTCATGAAGTGACCTGATCAAATCCTGTGAGAAGTGGGCTGTCTTCCTTGAACCCCGAAAGGGTTGGCTCAAGCCCGCCGAAAACGGGGGAAGATTAGCACTGGCGGCCGCAAACGGCCCAGCTTTCTCAGAGGGGTCAGGCGTGCAGTTGGTTCACGAATACTCCAACTCGATCTCGTCGAGCTGGTGGTCAAAACTCTTCAGGCGCGCCGTCCAGGTGTACACCAGCACCTCAAACTCGCGGTGTATCACCGCATTGCCGGGGGTGTCGGACTTGGGGTCGCAGAAGTCCAGCTGGTAGCGCTCCCGGGCCATCTGCGTGGCGACGTCGGACAATTCCCGCGCGTTATTCAGCCAATGCCGGCCATCGGCGACCTGCCGATCGAGGGCCACACACTGTTTTTTCAGGACTTCGAGGCTTTTTTCCAGGGGCGTGCCGGTAAGGTCGCCCATGACTTCCTGGAAGGTGCGCCCCGGCTGCCAATAGCTGCCCCAGAAATAGCGGTCGAACACGGTTTCGACCCGACGCAGAGCGACCTTGGTGTCCCAGATCGCGACGCGGGTCTTGCCTTGTTCGAGGAGTTTTTTCTTCACGCGCTGGTTCTGGTAGGACGCCCAGGCCACCACGCCGATGGACAGGGAGCCGATCACCAGGCAGGCGCTGTCGAGAAACACCATGGCCTTGTCGAGTTGATGGGCGAGCATGACGCCGTAGAAATACGCGGCCGATAACAACACCAGTGCGAAGAGCACGCACCAGAAAGCGGGAGCATAAGGGTTTTTCATTATTGGAATCCCCATGAGCAAACGCGAGCAGTGTCAGGCGAGTCGTCACGGCGACCCGCCTGTCCAAGCATAGCTATTCGCTCAGGGTTTGCCGGGCTGTGACGCTTGCGTTCGTCCGCTTTCCCAGCCGCCGCCCAGGGCCAGGAACAGATCGATCTGGCTCATGGCAACCTGGGTATTGGCCGCCGCCAGTTGCGCGCGCATCGCGGTGTAGGTGCGGGTGGCTTGCAGGTCGGCGAGGAACGATTCGCGGCCGGCCTGGAAGAAGCGGTGGGTCTGGTCCGCCGCCTCTTGGGCCGAGCGCTCGGCGTCCGCCAGCGCCTCGCGTCGTTGCAGCACGGCGGTGTATTGCGCCAGGCCGGTCTGGGTTTCGCGGATGGCGTTGAGGACCACCCCGTCGAAATGCGCCAGGGCGCCCTGAGTCGCGGCTTCGGCCTCGTGGATGCGCGCACGGGCGCCGTTGGTCGGCACCGTCCAACTGATCATCGGGCCGAAGCCCCAGCGGTTGGTCGCCGGCTGGCCGAGGTTGTCGAGCAGGCCCACGGTGCCCACCGTGGCGCCGATGGCGATGTCCGGGTACAAGGCGCCGGTGGCCACGCCGATACGCGCGGTGGCGGCGGCCAGTTGGCGCTCGGCCTGGCGCACGTCGGGGCGACGTTTCAGCAGCGCCGCACCATCGCCCACCGGCAACAGCTGGGCGATGTGCGGCAGCTCGGCGCAGGTGCCGGTGCCCGCCGGCAGTTGGTCCACGGGCTTGGCCAGCAGCATCGACAGGCGGAACAGCCCGGCCTGGCGCGCCGCTTCGTAGCGCGGCATGTCGGCGCGCAGGGATTTGTATTGGGTTTGCGAGCGGGTGACCTGGGTTTCATCGCCACGGCCCGCGTCACGCAGGCGTTGGGTCAGTTTGGTGCTCTGGGCTTGCAGGTCGAGGGACTCGTTGGCAATCGCCAGTTCTTCGTTGGCCGCGCACACCTGGGTGTAGGAGCGCACCACATCGGCCACCAGGGTGATGCGTGCGGTATCAGCGGCAGCCTGGGCCGCATCGGCGCTGGCCTGGGCGCTTTCGATGCCACGTTGCAAGGTGCCGAACAGGTCGAATTGATACGAGGTGGTAATGCCGACGCTGCCGATGTTATCCACCGGCACTTTGTCCGCCTGCAAAAACGCTTCGCCGGATTCCTGCAGGCGCTGCACCTCGGCCTTGGCGCCGGCACTCCAGCCGCCGGCGGATTCAGCCTGTTGGGTCTGATAACGGGCGCGCTGCAGGTTGGCTGCGGCTACGCGCAGGTCGGTGTTGGAGGCCATGGCCTGGCGTACCAGCTCGTCCAGGCGCGGGTCTTTGTACAGCTTCCACCAGTCGGCCGGCACCGGCGCCGACACCACGTCGTTGCCCTTGCCCGCCAGTTGCCCTTGCAGGTCAGCGCGGTTGACGGCAGACGTTTGCGGCAGCTGGTAATCCGGCCCCACCACTTGGCAGGCCGACAGCAACAATCCCAGCGCAGCAGTTGCCCACAGCTGCTTCATGGCTTGGCTCCGTCATTGGGTTTGTCGCCAATGATCGATACGGTGGCGGTACGCCCGGCGATCATGCGGAAGTCCGCCGGGACATCGTCAAAGGCAATACGCACCGGAATCCGCTGGGCCAGGCGCACCCAGCTGAACGCCGGGTTGACGTTGGGCAGCAGGTTCGAGCCGCTGCTGCGGTCGCGGTCTTCGATACCGGCGACGATGCTCTGCACATGCCCGTGCAGGCGGGCGTTGTCGCCGATCACACGGATGTCCACGCCCATGCCGACGTGGATGCCGTCGAGCTTGGTCTCTTCGAAGTAGCCGTCGATATGGAAGGAATTGCTGTCCACCACCGACAGCACCGGCCGCCCGGCGGTGACGAACTCCTGGGTACGCGGTGCGCGGTCGTTGACGTAGCCGTCCACCGGGCTGCGGATCACCGAGCGGTCGAGGTTGAGTTGGGCCGAGTCCACCGTCACTTGCGCTTCGGCCAGGGCCGATTGGGCGCGGGCAACACGGGACTGGCTTTCTTCCAGCTGCTCGCTGGGCACCAGGTTGCCGAGGCCACGGTTACGCTTGTACTCGCGACTTGCCTGGGCCAGGGTTTCCTGGCGGTCGGCCACGGCGGCCTGGGCTTGGCGCAGGGCCAGCTTGAAGCGGTCCTGGTCGACGGCAAACAGTACCTGGCCCTTGGTCACCAGTTGGTTGTCGTGCACATCGACGCGCTGGATCAGCCCGGACACGTCCGGCGCGATCTGCACGATGTCGGCACGGATGTGACCGTCACGGGTCCAGGGCGCAAACATGTAGTACATGACCATGCGCCACACAACGACGACCGCGAAGCTCACGATCAACAACGTCAGGACTACACGGCCGATGGTCAAAAAAGGTTTTTTCATGTCATCAGGTATCGACTGAGTGAGTCCACCGCGCCCAGCAACAGCGCGTAGAGCCCCACATTGAACAATGCCCGGTGCCAGACCAGGCGATAGAAGTGGACGCGGGTCAACAGCCCGTGCACCACCAGGAATAACACGTACGTAATGCCCATCAGCACCAGCAGCGTGGGCAGGAACACCCCGCTGATATCCAGATCACCGATCATAAAGGCGCTCCATCGGGTAGCGGCGCTTCCATCTCCGTGCCGCCAATGAATTCCACACCCGGCAGCAGTGCCAGGCGCAGGCCGGCCAGCGCGTGCAGCAGGTGCAGGCGGGTGTCGTCTTCGTCTTGCAGGCCCTGGCCATTGAGGGCGCGGCGTGTGCGGTCGAGGGTCATCAGCAGACCGCTGGGCGCAGGCAAGCGTTCACCCGCCTTGAGGCAGGCCTTGAAGTAACCGCCCACGCCTTCCACCACCTGGTTGAGCAGCACCCGCGGCACACCCAGGATGCGCGGCGAATAGGCCAGCAGGTCGAGCAGGTTGAGCGCTACGCGCAGGTCGCGCAGGGCGATGCCGGTGTCCTGGCCGATCATCGCCAGGCGCGGCAGGTGTTGCATCAGGCGGTCGAGCATCTGTGCGGCGAGGTGCCGGTGTTCGTTCAGGGTGGCGGGCTCGGTCAGGCCGACGATGTCGCGCCAGCTGAAACGGGTCAGGCGCTTGGCCGCCAGTTCGGCGCCGAAGGGCCGGGCGATCAACGTCCACACAAAGGCGAACAGCAGGCCCACCGGCCCGGCCAGGTTGACGTTGGCGAAGTTGAGGAAGTCCGCGTCGTAGGCGCCCTGGATGCTGATGAACGACGAGGTGTTCACCAGCGTCAGCAGCATGCCCAGGTAAAAACGCGGCTGCACGGTCAGCGTGCCGATGCAGATGAACGGCACCGCGAACGCCAGTACCAGCATCGGGAAATCGTGCAGGTTGGGCAGTACCAGGAACAGGTAGAGGCTGGCGAACAGCACCGACATGGCGGTCCAGAAAAAGAACCGATAGATCTGCGGCGCCGGGTCGTCCATAGAAGCGAAAAAGCTGCAGGCCACGGCTGCCAGGATTACCGCGCTGCCGCCATCGGTCCAGCCCAGCAGGATCCACAGCACCGACGCGACGATGATCGCGGTGACGGTGGAAAACGCCGAATAAAGCATCAGGCCATGGTCGAGGAACGGTGTGAGCCGGCCCAGGCGCCAGTGACGGTACACGGCGCGCCAGGTGTCCTGGCTTTCGCACTGGATGGCGGCTTGCAGGCTGCGGCAGTCCTGCCACAGGTCGATCCACTCGCCCAGGCGGTAAAGGGCGTTGGAGAACAACAGCGTGGGGCGCTCGTCCAGCGCTTCGCCTTGGGGTTGCAGGGTGTCGACCTGGTCACGCAGGGCACGCCAGCGTTCCAGCGGTGCGCTTTCGGTGGTGTTTTCCAGCCACTGCCGGGTAGCTTCCAGCAGCGGCGTCAGTTGCTCGAGAAACTGCGGCGCACGCTGTTCGACGGCATACAGCGCATCGTCGAGCTCCTCCACCAACGGCAGCAGGTGGATCATGCGCCCGCGCAATTCCTTGGTATTGCGCACCGTCTGCGGCCGCGCGCCTTCGTGGGGCAACTGGCCGATCATCAATTCAAGGGTATTGAAGGTGGCGACCATGCCGCCGCGCAGGGCGCTGACTTCTTCCGGTTGCACATTGCGAGAAAGAAAACGCTGGCTGTAGACCTGGGCGTCGCCAAACCACTTGGCCACCGCGCCATCGAACACCGGCATCAGCCGCCGTGGCCAGAACATCGCGCCCACCACCGCCGCGACCGCAATGCCGAGGAAGATTTCCTCGGTCCGCGCCTCGGCCACATCCCACACCGCCAGCGGGTTATCCACCACCGGCAGGGCGATCAGCGGCAAGGTGTAGCCGGCGAGCATCAAGGCGTAGTTGTTGGCGGTGCGCAGGTGCATGGAGAGGAACAGCAAGGTGCCCGTCCACAGTGCGATCACCACCACCAGGATGTACGGCGATTGCACGAACATCGGCACAAAAAACACCGCCGCCGCCGCCCCCATCAAGGTGCCGATGGCGCGGTACAACGCCTTGGAACTGGTAGGGCCGACAAACGGGCTGGAGACGATATACACCGTGGCCATCGCCCAGTACGGACGCGGCATTTGCATCAGCATGGCGATATACAACGCGATCATCGACGCGGCGAAGGTACGAACCCCATAGAACCAGTCACGGGCGGGCGGAAAGCCGGTAAAAAATCCGTTCAAAGCGTCGCCGCCTCAAAGGCCCGCAGTACGCGCAGCGCGGCTTCCATGTCGGCGGTCGGAAGGTCCGCCAGCACTTCGCGGCGCAGGCGCACCAGTTGCACCTCCACCGCCTGCACCAACTCGCGACCACGCTCGGTGAGGCTCAGGGCCTTGGCGCGGCGGTCGTGGATGTCTTCGGTACGGCACACATAGCCGTCATGGCACAGCCGGTCGAGCAGGCGCACCAGGGACGGGCTTTCCATCCCGGAGGCCTGGGCCACTTTGACCTGGTGCACCCCGTCGCCCAGGCGGCCGATCATCAACAGCGGCACGGCGCAGGCTTCGGAGATGCCATAGCTGACCAGCGTGCTCTGGCAGATTTTGCGCCAGTTACGGGCGCCCACCACCATGCTGCTGCTGAGGTTCATCTGGAGTTGTTCGAGGGATTGATGCACTGGATAGTTCGCATACAGTTAGTTTGCTAACTATCAATATGGCCGAGGGATCGAATTGCGTCAAGTTTTGAAACAATTTAGCGGATGGGTGGAGCGATTCAGTGGCAACGCCGCAGGCCGAATGTGGGAGGGGGCTGGCCCCCGATAGCGGGATGTCAGTGAACAGATTCGTTAGATGATCCACCGCCATCGGGGGCAAGCCCCCTCCCACATTTGGATCGGTGTCGGCTTCAGGATTGCTGTGCGGCCTCGCCATCCAGGTGGCGCTTGTTTTGGCCCATCACCTCGCGAAGGGGGATCCGTGTGGCCGTGACCAAGGGGATGGTTGGGTCTGTGCAACCGGCTTATTGCCCGCTCAGCCTCCTAAGCGGCCCTGCTGGAAAACGTCAGCACCTTTTGCTCCACCGCCAGACGCTCCAGATTTTCACTGCCTCGGACGCAACGACTAACGCAGCCATTAACACCAAGTTGTAGTTAGGAAAAAACTGAGCACCTACCAGCAACAGCGAAACAGAAGGCACAATAAAAGCCAATCGCAAGGGTGTTTGAAGGTAAGTAACCCACCTCACCTGTTCACGTCCAAGAAAGAACAGTAAGCACGAGATTACGATGGAAGCTTGCAGCAGCATGGCAAAGCCGAACATGTATAACTGCACAACACTATGATCACGCAGCACCCATAAAGCACTTTCAAAATCGCTTAAATAAGGAATCCTTCCCTCTATTGCGCTGGCCACTGCATACCGAATCAGATAAAGGGCATCCATGACTCCCCAAAACCAAAAAACATGCTTGCGCGTCATCTTCCTGCTTCCTTGTACTCATAGGCCACATCCGGTGTTACAGGCTGCCAATGCCATGACTTACCACCCACCTGCCAGCTGTCATCGCCCTCCAGATAACGTTGTTTTATATACCGCAGCTCTCCATATCGACGCTCAACTGATCGGTGGGTAAATTGATCATCTCGACTATCAAGCCTTACCCACCGTTGAGTCATAACGCTAGTGGTGTTCGCGAGATCTTTCCCATCCGAGAGAAATACCCTTCTCCCATTTGCCAGGCCCAACATACAGTCGGCGTCCCATTAGATGTCCATATTTGACGCGACATTCGCGACTTAAAGGGAGAAAGGGATAGTCCATCACAAACAACCAATCACCGGCTGCCAGTTTATCCAAGACCCGCCGTTGGTCTTTTTCAGCGGAGCAGCAAACGGGAGAAAGACCGCACTCACTGAGCAGTTCACTCAACCCGGGCAACGCATACGGGGCACGAAAAAACTCTCGGACTTTTAGTCTTGCAAAATAGGGACTCTCGATCTTTGTGAGTTCATAGCTTTCAATTTCGCTGCGTGGGACCAAGCGTTTCATGTTGTGTCCAGAGCAGGGAGTTAGCGCCTGTTAATAGCGAGCGCCTCCCACCGGCCACTACCGTCCACTTCCGTTTAGTCGATAGGAAATTTCCCAGTGTCGCGCAGAGCATGCCCCACCTCCTCCTCAATAAACTCAAACACCTCCTCCGATACGCTGTACTGAAACTGCTTGCGTCGGAGCTTGGAAACCTTGCCCTCGTTATCCAGGCACATCATCACCAGCTTTGATAGATCACTGCCGCGCACATCAAAGCGCTGGTTCACGGCCTTGATCACGCGGTCGTAGCGGTCGAGAAATTCGGTTTCTTCGCGCAGTTCCACTTCCAACGCGCGGCGGGCCATTTGCAGGGTGAATTCGACGCAGTGGGTGGCGTCCCAGTAGCGGTAGATCGAGGGGTGGCCGATGAAGTCGAAGGCCATTTGATCGCCGTCCAGCCACGTGACGTTCCAGAATTCCCGCGTCGGCTGGGAAAAGGCTTTGAGAGCGGCCAGATAAGCTTGCTCTTCGTGCTTCATTGCGACGGACACCGGTAGCAGCAGGCCGTTTTCCAGTGCACCGTAATGGCAGAGCGTCTGATGGATCAGGAAGCGCGACAATCGCCCGTTGCCGTCCATAAACGGGTGCAGGAATACGAAGCCGAAGGCAGTGACTGCCGCCGCTACCAGGGGGTCGACTTCACGTACTGGCTGATTGGCGAAGGCCATCAGCTCTTCCATCAGTTCCTGGCAAAGTTCAGGGGCTGGAGGAACATAGCTGACGCCCGCCGCGCCGCGCAGGCCGTTGTGCAGATGATTCTGCTCATGGCGAAACGCGACAGCTTTGTCGAAGGGGTTGGAGACGGTGCTGTTCTGCAGATCTACCAGGTAGTCCTCGGTCAGCAAGCGGCCTTCGTGGGCCTGGCGTAACAGTTGAACGAAGCGGCGGGATTTTTCTTCGCTGGGTTGTTCTTTTTCGATGGCAAACGAATCACGGGTTTCGTGGAGGTAGGCCCACTGGATGGCACGGTCCATCATTTCGGGTGGGAGGGTGGCCATGAAGGATTTGGCGCGGGCCAGCACATTGAGCGCCAACAACGCGTCCAGCTCAGGCGTTCGCTCCACGGTGGCGCAGTAATGCAAAGAACCCAAGCCGTTGAAATCCACGCGCCAGCGGCTGTTGCGGATGCTGGGTCCGGTTACGTAGCGCTCGGGATCGAATAAGGCAACGACGCGGCCTCGAACGGGCTTTGAATAATCCAGGGCCTGCCCGGTAAATCCCTCCCATAGAAAACAAGCTTTGCGAATGAACGCACCATTGGGCGAATCCGCCAAGGCAACCAAAAACGGCTCAGGACCAAGCCGTTCAAAAGCCTGGGCGAGCACGGCCAGGTTCACGCCTTCATGCTTGAGAGCAAATAGCACATGCTCAAATAACGCAGCATGCGCGGGCGCCACAGCGGCCGGCACAGCCAGACAAGTGCCGATTCGAGTGATTCTGGTCACGGGTTTAATCATCGCAACACGGGAGGGCGCAATAATCTTTAGGTCCAGGACTTCACATAGATGGGCATATCCGACTGTTGCCAAGGTGAATCCTCCAAGAAAAAATAACCCAGGCGATTAAAGCCCAGATTTTTTTACTGCTCACCTTTTTTTTTTACAAAAACACAATTTTCAAAAGATTTTTTTACACCCCTCGCCCACCCCGCAACATCAGATTCAACTCATCCACCACCTCCGCCCAATCCGCATCGTCCAAGATTTCCTCACGCAAAAATGCTTTCTGGCTGTCTGTCCAGAAAAACGCCTCAGCCAACTTCAAATCCGGCTTGAGTGGCGAGTGGGCGGTCACAAACTGATCAATACCGACCGGGTCATCCGGCAGCCCAAGCTGTTTGAACAGTGACGGCAAGCTGTGCACGGGCGATTCCATGACGGACTCCTGAAAAAAGGTATTTAACCGAGTCTAGCGGCAGCCCTCGGGTTGTGGTGGCGGCACGTTGCACAACACGAACAAACGCACCCTGGCACCACCACCGTCCTGGCGACTGAGTTCGCGCCAGCCCTGGGGCAGTGGCGCGAAATCGTCCAGCACTTCGTTGCTGCTGATCAGCCACACGCGGCGGGTGTCGGCGGGCAGTGCCGACAGGCGGTCGAGGTAAATGCGCCCGCCGTCCTGGTCCACCAGGGTGCCGAAGCCGTAGGCGTTGGGCCGGGTCGGCGTGCCATCGGGCTTGGGCGGGGTGTAGAGCTGCAGTTGGGCGTCGGTCTGGTCGTAATACACATAGCTGAGGTACCACATCATGTCGCTGAGGACGATGCGATCGTCTTCCTGGTAATTGCGATTGACGAACTCCACCGGCACATTGAATTGGTCGTGCTCATCCACCGTGAAGTTGTTTTTGAGGCCCACCAGCTCCACGCCGACAAACAGCACGAACAGCGCCGCACCCAGCAGCGACAAGCGCGCAGGCAGGCGGTCGATCGCCATGGCGACAAGGATCGGCAAACCCAAGGCGTACACCGTAAGGTAGCGCTCGATAAACACCGGGGAGATAAACGATACCCCGTAGACCAGCAACAGCGGCAGCAGGAAAAACAGCGCCAGCAGGCAAGCGGGCCGATGGCGTTCGCGGTCTCGCGCGGCCGTCATCACGACCACGGCCATCAGTAACAGCGGGACAAACCAGAACAGCGGTGGCCAGAAGCCGATACCTTCATCCTGTAACACGAACTGCCAGATCATCGAAGGCAGGGAAAACAGGCTGACCGGTTCTTCCCAGCCTATGTCCCCGCCTACCTTGAGTTGTTCGACGTGCTGCACCAGGTCCAGCAGGTTCGGCAGCCACGGTACGTACAACAGCACAATCGCGGCATTGGCTACCCACCAGGCCGGGCGTGCGATCAGCCGTCGGCCTCGCGGCTGCGCCTGCCACAGCACCCCCAGGTAAGCCCAATGCACCAGCACGCACAGGGCGGTGAAGTAATGTGTGTAGAACCCGGCGCTCATCAACGCCACATACATGGCCAGGTAGCGCAGCCGCTCGGGCTGGCGTACCCAGTACACCAGCGCCAGCGTGGCCCCCAGCAGCCACACGCCCAGCAGCGAATACATGCGCACTTCCTGGCTGTAGCGCACCGCCGTGGGCAGCAGCGCCAGCAGGATCCCCGCCAGCACGGCAGCACGCCGGGTAGACAGTTGCCGTGTCAGCCAGACACCCAGGCCCACCGCAACCACGCCGGGGATGGCACTCATGCCACGAATCGACCAGATACTGTCGCCGAACAGCTCGATCCAGCCGCGCAGCATGAAGAAGTACAACGGCGGGTGCACATCGTGAGCGGCGTGAAACCACAGGTCGGCAGCGGCGTATTCACTGAGCAGCAGGCTGGAGCCCTCGTCGCCCCAGATCGCCGCCGATGTCAGGCGGTAAAACCGCAGGGCCATGGCCAGTCCCAGGATCGGCACCCACCACAGTCGGCTCAGCCAACCGACGCGTTCCCACGTAAGACGATTGAATGCGGGCAACGCCCCGACCTTTTCGTTTTGCTCTACCACAGACCGGCGCACCTCGATTCCCCCGCTGTTGCCTTGAGTGCCTCAGCGCAAACACCGCCACTCTAGGACAAAAGCCCCCGGTTCGCTTCTGGAATCGGACAAATCAGCAATTTGTGTAAGGCTTCACCGAAGCGCCCGCAGGAACACGCTATGATTGCCGCCCTCCAAGGACCCAGGATCAAGGACACGTCATGCGTATCGGTTTTCTCTCCCCCCTGGCACTGGCCCTGCTGGCCGGTATTTCCCAGCAGGCCCAGGCCAGTTCCGACGATTCGTGCTACCCCGATTGGCGTGTCTCGCGTGACAGCCTCGACCCTTGCAACAACGTGCCGTTCCTGAGCCCGGGCAATGACAGCCGGGCCAACCTGCGCCTGTTGCTGGCGGACAAAAAGGCCGCGCCGTTGGCGCCCAGGGCGTTGAGCGAAGATGACCTGGCCCAGGGTTTCGGCCCGGTGCCGTTCCCGGTGTATCGCCTGGCCGCTGCCTCCAGTGCAGAGACCGAGCCCGACTCGGACGATTCGCCTACCGCCGAGCTGGACACCCTGCTGACGCCCCTGGGCATCAAGCGCGAGGCGTACAAAACCGCCGGCGAAGCCTTCCTCAATGGCGAAGGCAGCCGCTGCCGCAGCAACGACGATGACAGCGCCACGGCGTTTATCCGCCAGGTGGTCAAGGCCGACATGCCGGCGGCCGAGCGCGCGCTGCTGGCGAAGGCGCGGCTGCAACTGCTCACCACCTGCACCTGGGATGGCCCGGTGATCGCCGAGCCGCAGCAGATCCAGTCAGCCGACGGCCAACTGTTTCGCACCTACCTGCAAGCCGCCGCCGATTTCTACAGCGGCCGCTTCGCCGAGGCCGCGCAAGGCTTTGCTGGCGTCGGCAGTGCACAGTCGCCGTGGCTGAAGGAAACTGCGCTGTACATGACCGCCCGCACAGCGCTCAACCAGGCCCAGGCCGACACCTATGACGAAGACGGAGTGCCGCACCTGGACCGTGTGGATAAACCCGCATTGGCCACGGCCGAGCAGGGCTTCAAGGCCTACCTGAAGACTTATCCACAGGGCGAATACGCGGCCTCGGCCCACGGCCTGCTGCGCCGGGAGTACTGGCTGGCCGACGACAACACCCAGCTCGCCGACGCGTTCGCCTGGGCACTGACGGCCACCGACGAGCAGCGCAATGTGTCTGAGGATGAGCTGGTAGAAGAAGCTGACCTCAAGCTGTTGATGGTCAACAGCGATACCGTCAAGACCCCGATGATCCAGCTCGTCAGCGACCTGATGGTGATGCGCGGCGGCAACCAGCCGGCCCTCAACCGCGCAGACCTCGAGAAGCAAAAAGCCGCGTTCGCCAGCGAGCCGGAGCTCTATGAGTATTTGCTGGCCGTGTGTGCGCTGTACATCGAGCATCAACCGGACGCCGCCTTGAAGCAGTTGCCGCAGAGCGTGCCGGCAAGCCTCAACTACTTCGCCTTCAGCCAACAGACCCTGCGCGCCCTGGCCCTGGAAGCCAAGCAGGACTGGAAAGGCGCCGAAGCGCTGTGGCTGCAACTGTTGCCGCTGGCAAAACTGCCGCTGCAACGCGACCAGCTGGAGTTGGCCCTGGCCATGAACTACGAGCGCAGCGGCCAGTTGGCCAAGGTGTTCGCCAGCGATTCGCCGATCAGCGCCAAACAGGTGCGCTACATCCTGCTGCGCAACATCGCCGGGCCTGAACTGCTGCGCCAGCAGATCGCCCAGGCGAGCGATCCGTTGGAACGCCAGACCGCGCAATTCGTGCTGCTCTACAAAGACCTGCTGCACGGCCAGTTCGCCACCTTCGCCGAAGACCTCAAGCAACTGCCGGCCCAGGCCCCCGAGGACAAGCTGGGCACCAGCCTGGGTTATGTCTACAGCGCCAGCCAGACGCTTAAGCTGTTCCAGTGGAACGGCGACAAGGCCGAATCCGGCTACGCCTGCCCGAGCATCGCGCAAACCGCAGCGGCCTTGCAGACCGACGCGAAAAACCCCCAGGCCTTGAACTGCTTCGGCGAATTCATCCTGCGCAACGGCCTGGACGGCATGCCTCTGGAGCAGGCCCGCGCCGCCGGCAGCCTGGGCAGCACCGCCTCGGACTTCAAGGGTGAAACCTTCTCGCGGCTCGACGGTTACCAGCAGGTCATCGGCAACGCCAAGGCGCCGAAAAACGACAAGGCCTACGCCCTGTTCCGCGCCATCAACTGCTACGCGCCGGCCGGCTACAACAGCTGCGGCGGCCAGGACGTCGAACCCGGCGTGCGCAAAGCCTGGTTCCGCCAGCTGAAAAGTGGTTTCGCCGACACCCAGTGGGGCAAATCGCTGCAGTACTACTGGTGAAACACCTGTGGCTGGGCATGCTGTTGCTGGCAAGCCCGGCCTTCGGTGCCGTCGATGCCCGCGACTACGACGCCTTCTGGCTGTGGAGCGGCGTCACGCCCCAGCCGGTACTCAAGCAGGCCAAGACCCTGTACATCCTCCAGGGCCAGATCAACGCCACCCGCCGCGCGCCCCAGCGCGGTGTGCAACTGATCGCCCAAGGCATCAGCGTACCGCGCCTCACCCGAGGCGACGTCTGGGTGGTCTACCGCGCCCACACCCTGCGCTGGCCCGAACAGGTCTACACCCAACTGCTCGGCCAGGTACAACGCTGGCGCGACGCAGGCAACCCGGTGGTCGGCATCCAGATCGACTTCGACGCCCGCACCCAATACCTGCACGAATACGCCGACTTCCTGCGTGACCTGCGCCAACGCCTGCCGGCCGATCTGAAACTGAGCATCACCGGCCTGATGGACTGGAGCAGCAACGCCGACCCCACCGCCATCAGCCAGCTCAAAGGCGTGGTGGATGAGGTGGTGGTGCAGACCTATCAGGGCCGCCAGAGCATCCCGGATTACGCGGCGTATTTGCCACGGATGAACCGAATGGGGCTGCCGTTCAAGATCGGTTTGATTCAGGGTGGAGAGTGGGAGGAGCCGGGGTATTTGCAGGGGAGCGAGTGGTTTCGGGGGTATGTGGTGTTTTTACGCAATCCTTGATGGATGCTTGCTCGCGAAAACCTGAGATTGCCGCGAGCATTCAGAAAGACCCGCGTCATCGTTAACGTTTTTCGCGAGCAAGCTCGCTCCTACATTGGAAGATGGTTACCAGTCATAGGTCAGGCTGGACACCACCGTACGCCCTTCCCCGTAGTAACAATCCAGGTCGCTGGTGCACTGCGAGACATAGGTCTTGTTGGTGAGGTTCTGCACGTTCATTGCCAGTTTCACGCCTTTGAGCTTGAGCGGCGAGGCGCCCAGGTCGTAGCTCAGGCTGGCGTCGTAGACGCTGTACGACGGCACGCTGAACGCGCCTTCGTAGTAATCGCCCAGGCTTTGGCGCGCGTAGCGTACGCCCAGGCCGGCACCGAGGCCGGCGAGCGGGGTGTCGCCCAGTACGGTGTAGTTGACCCACATCGACGCCGTGAGCGGCGAGATGCCAGCGGGGTGGCGGCCTTGGCGACCTTCTTCGTCCTTGGTGTACTTGATGTCGTTGCGCGCGGCCGAGGCGATGATCTCCCAGGCGTCGCTGAGGGCGGCCTTGGCTTCCAGCTCTACGCCGCGGGAACGCATGGCGCCGCTCTGGGTACTGAAGGTGTCGTTGGGGTTGGTGGTGAGCACGTTTTCCTGGTCGAGCTGATAGACCGCGACCTGCACGAAACTCTTCTGGCCCGGCGGCTGGTACTTCATGCCCACTTCGTATTGCTTGCCGGTGGAGGGGTCGAACGGTTTGCGCTGGGCGTCGGTGCCGGTCAGCGGCAGGAACGATTCGGAATAGCTGACAAAAGGCGCCAGGCCGTTATCGAACAGGTACACCAGGCCGGCGCGGCCGGTGAAGGCTTCGTCCTTGCTGGCGAAGCGGGTGCCTTGCAGCGGCTCCTTGTTCACCACGCTGGCCCAGTCATAACGCCCACCGAGCACTAGGGCCCACTTATCCAGTTTGATCTGGTCCTGCACATACAGGCCGGTCTGGCTCAGGGTGCGGTCCCAGCGGTACGGTTGGCCGAAATTCAGGCGCTGGCCGTAGACCGGCTTGAACAGGTCGATTACCGGTGGGTTGCGGTCATACAGGCCATGGAACAGCGAGCCGGAGTGGTAGTAATCCAGGCCGACGATCACCGTATGGGACAACGCACCGGTGTCGAATTCGGCCTGGGCGATGCTGTCCACGCCAAACACTTTGTTGTTCTGCGCCCAGTCCACGCCGAAGCGTTGCAGGTAGCGTTGGTCCTGCACACCGGTGGCCGGGTTGGCGACGAAGCGGTAGCCGTGCAGCGGTGCGGTGTAGCGGTCGTCCACTTCGGCGTAGCGCGCGTTCTGCTTGAGGGTCCAGGTGTCGTTGAGGCGATGGGAAATCTCGTAGCCCAGCACGTACTGCTCGCGGTTGTACTGGTTGACGCCGGGCTCGCCGATAAACACATCGCGCTTGATCTTGCCGTTGGGGTTGGCCCACAAGGTGCCGGACGCCGGCAACCCTTGGGCCTCGGGCACGCCCTTGTCCTTCTGGTATTGGGCGAACAGCGTCACACGGGTGTCGTCATTAGGGCGCCAAGTGAGGCTGGGGGCGATGAACTGGCGTTTGTTCTCGACGTAGTTGATCTCGTCCTGACCGTCGTTGGCCAGGCCGGTGAGGCGGTAGAGGAATTGCCCCTGTTCATCCAGCGGGCCGCTGAGGTCGATGGCCGCACTCTTGTGCTCGTAGGTGCCGGCTTCCAGCACCACCTGGTGCACCGGGGTTTCGCTGGGGCGCTTGCTGACCATATTGACGATACCGCCAGGCTGGTTTTGCCCATACAGCACCGAGGCCGGGCCCTTGAGCACTTCGATGCGCTCCAGGGAGTAGGGCTCGATCTGCAGCGCGCCACCCGTGCTGCCGCCGCCGTAGGGCAGGTGCAAACCGTCAAGGTACAGGGGCGTGGGGGTGAAGCCGCGCGAGGTAGGTTCGTCGAATAACTTGACCCGGTCGGCAAAGCCACCGGCGGTCATGCCCGGGGTGTAGAGCAACGCCTGGGTGACGCTCTGGGCGCCGCGAGCCTTGATCTCGGCGGCGGTGATCACGTTGATGGTCTGGGGGATTTCCACCAATGCCGAATCGGTCTTGCTGCCGGACGCACTGCGCGTGGCGACAAGGCCGTCCACCGGGCCCCAGGCGCTTTCCTCGGCCTGCCGGGCGCTGATCTGAGTCGCGCCGAGCTGCAACGGCCCGGCGGATGGCATCGCCTGCAACGACCAACCGCCCTGGGCCTGCACCGCCACCAGGCCGCTGCCTGCCAGCAGCCGCTCCAGGCCGGACCCGACGCCATAACTTCCCTGCAGGCCTGTGGTGCGCTTGCCTTGGGTAAGGGAAGCATCGACCGACAACAAGATGCCCGACGCACTGGCGAACTGGTTCAAGGCCTGATCGAGACTGCCCGCCGGAATGTTGTAGGCACGCAACGCTTCGGTGCTGTCTTCGGCATGTACCTGGGTCGGCAGCATCGGCACCGTCGCCAGCAGGCTGACAAACAGGCCACGGCGCAAGGCGCGGGCCAAGGGTTGGATTGGGTGGTGCGGCATTGCAGGACTCCCCGTGAGAACGCTTCTTGATTGGCTTTCAAGAGGTATCCCGAACGGGGCGCGCAAACCGACAAGCATCGATAAAAAAATTTTCAGGCCCGTGCCTTGATGGTCACCCAGTAGCGCGTCACCGACTGCACCTGCACCGGCAGCGAACGCTCCAGGGCCGCGAGGATCGCGTCGGTATCGTTCAACGGGAACACCCCCGTCAGCAGCAGGCCAGACACCGCCTGATCACAACGCAACAGGCCTGGACGATAGCGGCTCAGTTGCGCGACAAACTCGCCCAATGGCTGGCGCTCGGCGATCAGCCGATGCGCGGTCCAACTGCTGGCATTGGCACTTACCGCAGGCAACGCCGAGCTTTGGCGCGAGTTGAACCACAGGCTGTCGCCGGCATTCATCTGCACCGCAGGACCCTGCAACGGGGTGACCCGCACGCGGCCTTCATACAGGTCGACGCGGCTGCCATCGGGCAGTTCGCACACGGCAAAACGGGTGCCCAGCGCCTGCACGTCACCGGCCGGGGTTTCGACGATCAAAGGGCGCACCGGGTCGTGGCCGCTGGTCAACAGGATCTCGCCACGGATCAGGCGAATGCGCCGCTCGCTGGCGCTGAAACGCAGGTCCACTGCACTGTCGCTGTTGAGGTCCAGGCGCGTGCCGTCGCTGAGGGTCACGTGGCGAATCTCGCCGGTGGTGGTGCGGTAGTCGGCAAAGGCTGCCTGCCAGGGTTCGCTGCGCTGCACCAGGTAGCCGCTGCCACCCGCCACCAGCAGCAGGCCGAGCAGTTTCAACGCGGCGCGGCGCTGGGTGTCCGGAGTGTCGCGCAACACCGCACGGGCGCTGTCCACGGGCACGCTGCCAAGGGTTTGTTGCAGGTGCTGCAGACGTTGCCAGGCGCGACGGTGTTCCGGATCCGCCGCCTGCCATTGCGCAAACGCCTGGCGTTGCTCGCCTTGCAGCTCGCCGCTCCAGTGCAGCATCAGCCATTCGCTGGCTTGCTCGACAATGGCCGGGGCGATGGGGGCGTCGGGCCTCATTCTGCGTACGCCACCTGGTAACAGGCGACGATCGCGCGGGTCATGTACTTCTGCACCGAACTGACCGTGACGCCCAGGCGCTCGGCGATCTGCGCGTAGCTCAGGCCTTCGAACTGCGAGAGCAGGAACGCGCGGCGTACGTTGTCGGGCATGCGGTCGAGCATGGCGTCGATCTGCATCAGGGTTTCGAGAATCAGCGCACGGGTTTCCAGGCTCGGCGACTCGGGCTCGGGTAAATGCGCGATGCTTTCCAGGTAGGCACGCTCGATACGCAGGCGGCGCCATTGGTCGATCACCAGGTTGCGCGCGATCTGCACCAGGTAGCTGCGGCTTTCCTTGTCACCGGGGTAGCGACCGGAGACCAGCAGGCGCAGGAAGGTGTCCTGCGCCACATCGGCGGCGTGTTCGCGGTCGCCCAGGCGCTTGCGCAGCCAGCCTTGCAGCCAGCCGTGATGGTCGCGGTACAGGAGGTGAAGCTGTTGCTGGCCGTCAGTCGCGGTGTCCATGAAAAGCTCAGATACATTATTGAGAGCAATTATCATTACACCTTGTTTCGCGGCTGGCAAAACTCTTTGTGGTTCAGCGCTCGGCGGTTTGCAGCGGATACACCGATTCCCACCCCCCGCCCAACGCCTTGTACAGGCCGACCATGGCCAACGACACGCCGGTAGAACTCTCCACCCACTGCTCCTGCGTGGCCAGCAGCGCGCTCTGCACGGTGAGCACGTTAACGAAATCCACCACGCCTTCAACGTATTGGTGCTGCGCGGTGGTCAGGGCGATCTGGTTCTGGCGCACGGCTTCGGCGAGGCTATCGCGACGCAGTTGGCTGGCGTTGTAGCGGGTCAGTTGGTCGTCGATTTCATGCCAGGCTCGCAGCACGGTGTGCTGGTAGGCCAGGGCCGCTTCCTGTTGCTGGGCTTCGCGCAGGTCCAGCATGCCTTGCAGGCGGCCGCCGTTGAACAGTGGCAGGCTCACTTGCGGGCCGAAGGCAAACGCGCGGGAGCCCCAGGAGCCGAAATCCGACAGTTGCATGGCCTGGGAGCCGAGGCTGCCGGACAAGGTGATGCGCGGGTAAAAATCGCCCTTGGCCACGCCGATGCTGGCGGTGGCGGCGTGCAGGCGCGCCTCGGCCTGGCGGATATCCGGACGGCGTTCGGCGAGTTCCGACGGCAGGCCAATAGCGACCTGGCGTTGGGTCTGCGGTACGGCGGCGTCCTTGGACAATTGCGCGTGCAGGGCCTGGGGTGGCTCGCCCATCAGCAGGCTGAGGGCGTTGATCAACTGGTCCTGGCGTTGCTGCAGATCCGGCAGCCGCGCTTCGATGGCGGCGACCTGGGCGGCCGCTTCGGCAACATCCAGGTCGGTGGCCACGCCGTCGGCCAGACGCAGTTGCGAGAGCTTGAGGCTGTGGCGGGCGACGTCGAGGTTTTGCTCGGTCACCGCGCGGGTGTTCTGTACGCCACGCAGCTGGATGTAGTCCTGGGCGGTCTCGGCCAGTACCGACAACAGCACGGCGCGGCGGTCGTTTTCCGCCACTTGCAGGGTGGCGTCGGCGGCTTCGGTTTCGCGTTTGACCCGACCCCAGAAGTCCAGCTCCCAGGACGCCGAGAAGCCCACATCCCACTGGTTGAACGCGGAACGGCCGTTTTCGCCGGAGGGGTCGTTCAAGCCTTTGCCGCTGTTGCGTTTGCGCTGGTAGGCGCCCGTGGCGTCGACAGTGGGATAACGCTCGGCGGTGGTCACCTGGCGCACCGCACGGCTTTGTTGCAGGCGGCTGCTGGCCAGTTTCAGGTCGAGGTTATCGGTCAGCGCGCGGCGCGTGAGGGCCGACAGTTGCTCGTCGTGGAACACGTCCCACCAGCGCTCTTGCAGCGGATCACTCACTGCTCGGCTGGCGGCTTGTCGCCCTTGAGGTTCGCTCCACCGCGTGGCTTGCGGCGTGTGCGGGCGCTGAAAATCCGGCCCGACAGTGCAGGCACTCAGGCTGATAACACTCAGGGTGAGCCAGGCAAGGTGTCTCATTGCTGAGCCACCTCACGCTGCGGCGCGACCGGCTGGGTGTCGACGCTGGCCTCGACCGACATGCCGACCCGCAGGCGCTCGGTCAGCGGTTGGTTGGGTTCGAGGACGATTTTCACCGGGATACGCTGCACCACCTTGGTGAAGTTGCCGGTCGCGTTGTCCGGCTTGACCGATGCGAAGGTCACACCCGTGGCAGGTGCGAGGCTCTCCAGGTGGCCGTTGAGCAGCTCCCCGTCGAGGCTGTCGACCCGCACCTGCACGGCCTGGCCGGCGTGCATATGGGACAGCTGGGTTTCCTGGAAATTGGCGACCACGTAGGCCTCGGCCAACGGCACCACCGCGAGGATCTTGCTGCCCGGGGTCACATAGGCACCGACCCGCACCGCGCGCTCACCAACCATGCCATCCACCGGCGCGACGATGCGCGTGTAGGACAGCTGATAGCTGGCCATTTCCAACGCGGCATGGGCACGCTTGAGCCCACCTTCGGCCGCATCGCGCTGGGCCGTGAGGATTTCCACCTGCTTGCGCTCGGCCGCCAGCACCGCCGTGGCGTTAGCCAGGCGCGCGGTGGCCTGGTCGATGCGGGTCTTGGCTTGCTGGGCGTTCTGCACGGTGCCCGCGCCCACGCCGGCAAGGTGGTTGTAGCGGTTCAGCTCGTGTTCGGCGAAGGCCACTTCGGCGCGGTCTGCCGCCACGGTGGCCTGGGCCTGGGCGATCACCGAGGTTTGGCGCTCCAGGGTCGCGGTGGCGTTTTTCAGTTGGGCCTGGGCGACCAGGGTGTCGGCGTCGGCGGCCTGGGCGGCGGCGCGAAAATCGCGGTCGTCGATCAGCGCCAACAGTTGGCCGGCCTTGACGCGCTGGTTGTCTTCCACCAGCACTTCCTTGATAAAGCCCGCCACACGTGGCGCCACCAAGGTGAAATCGGCGGCGACGAAGGCGTCGTTGGTGGCCTGGCGCTTGTTGCCCAACAGGCCGGGCGCGACCAGGTAGACCAGCACGCCGACGGCAAACACGGCGATAACGGAGACGGCGATTTTGTCTTTGCGTTTCATGGGAAGTCCTTGTGGCTAGGTCGGTGCGCGAGGCGGAAAAATCCGCGTGGGCATCCAGAAAATCAGCAGGATCAACGCCACCGCGACAGCGGCCATGACGTAATAGAGGTCCGAAGAAGTCAGCACCACGGCCTGCTCGTGCAGGCGCTGGGCCAGGCCCGGCGCATCGCCGTCGGCCAGGGGCGAGTTACCCAGGCGGTCCACCAGCATGGTCGAGTGAAAGTGCAGGCGCTGGGTGGTCAACGCATCCAGCACGCCGGTGGCAATCACGGCCGCCAGGCCTTTGACGGTGTTGAACCAGGCCGAGGCGAACGGCCCATCCGCCGGTTGAATGCTGCCGGTGGAGAGCATCAGCAGCGGCAACACCGCCATGGGCTGCCCGAAGATTTGCAGCAGGTACAGGCCGTAGAAATCGTCGCGAATCCATGCCGAGGTCAGGTGCGCACTGCCCACGCAACACAGCACCAACATCCCCAGCCCGATCCCCAGGACCCAGCGGCAATCGACCCAGCGCAGGTTGCACAACGCCGCCACCAGCGGCAGCGCGATCAATTGCGGCAGCGCCATCAGCAGCATCACCGGCGCGGTTTGCAATGGGCGATAACCCTGGACCTGAGCGAGGAAACTCGAGGGGATGATGATCACCGAGGTCAGCACCATCAGCACGCCTGCCAGCACGATCAGGGCAAACGCCAGGTTGCGCAGGCCGAGCATCTGCAATTTGAAAAACGGCATCGGGTGCGACCATTCATTGAGCATGAACAGCACCAGCAGCACACTGCCGCCGCATAGCAGGAAGGTGATCAGGCCCGACTCGAACCAGTCCAGGCGATTGCCCTGCAGGATGCCGATCACCAGCATGCAGATCGCCGGAAACCCCAGCAGCAGTCCGCGCCAGTTGAACTGCTTGAAGCGCTCCAGGCGCAGCGGGTCTTGCGGCAAACCGTAGGCCACGGCGGCCATGGCCAGCAGGCATGGCCCGACGATCTGCCAGAACGCCCACTGCCAGCCGACGTATTCGGTCCACAGCGCCGCCAACGGCGTGCCGAGGCTCGGCCCGAACGTGGCGGTAAGTGCGTAGCCAGCCAGGCCATACAGCTTGACGTTGGCCGGCAGGAAGCGCAGCGCCACGGTCATCAGCATCGGCGGTAAGGCACCGCCGGCCAGGCCTTGGACGGTACGCAGCAGCAGCAGGCTTTGGTAGTTCGGCGCAAACGGGCACAGGATCCCGAGCACGGTGAACAGGCCAATAGCGCACAGGGTGAAGCGCCGCAGGGAAAACGTCACCGAACACCAGGGCGCAAAGGCCATGGCCGACACGGAAGTGGCCGTGTACGCGGCCACCAGCCAGGTGCCTTCGTCAAAGCCGATGTACAGCGCACCGCGAATATCCGCGAGGGCCACCTTGGTGACCATCTCGTTGAGGCCGGACACCAGCACCGCGAGCAACACGCCGACCAGGCCGATGATGATGCGCGGGCCGAATACAGGCGGGGTGATGGCGGTGGGTCTGGCTGCGGCCGCAAGGGTGGGGGCAGCGAGGGAAGTCATGAACAGGCAGCTCGGGATTAGAAATACCCGAGCAGTTTAATCAGGCACATCCATGACAAAAAGTTACATGTTGGCAGGATATAAGTGCGCCAGGCGCAATCCTGGATTCACTATAGAACCCTTGTGGGAGGGGGCTTGCTCCCGATTGCGCTGGATTAGATAGAAAATCTGGGTCTGGCACACAGCAATCGGGAGCAAGCCCCCTCCCACATTTTGACCGCGCATGGCTTGTAGATCAGGTGGGTTGGGCTTCCAGCCAGGTGGCGTGGCAACTTTCGCGCATGGTTTCGCGCAGCCACTTATGAGCCGGGTCTTTGTCGAAGCGCGGGTGCCAGGATTGGGCCAATACCAACGTCGGCAGCGAGATCGGCAACGCAAACGCGCGCAGTGGCAGCTTCAAGCGGTTGGCGCTCAACAGGGCTTCCTTGGGCACCGGCAGAATCAGGTCGGAATCGGGCAACATGAACATCGCACCGTGAAAACCCGGCGCAATCATCGCCACCCGCCGCTCCAGGCCCTGGGCATTCAGTGCAGTGTCGATCGGGCCACGGGCGATGCCACGTCGCGAGATGCTGATATGGGAATAGCTGGCGAAGCGCGCGGCGGTGATCTCGTCGTCAAACAACGGATGGTCCTCCCGCGCGAGGCCCACGAAGGTGGTGGAAAACAGGTTCTGCACCTTCACTTCCGGAGTGACCGGCATGGTGTTGCTCACGCGCAGGTCCAGCCGCCCTTCGCGCAGGGCTTCATCATCGGTGTCGCCTTCAGGCACGAAACACAGCTCGCACAGTGGCGCCATGCGCTCCATGGTGTCGAACAGCCGACCGCCATACACGCCGATGAAAAAGTCATTGGCGCGCACACTGAAGCGACGGCGCAAGGTGCTCAAATCAACCTGATCCGCCGAGCGAAACAGCAACGCCGCCTGCTCCACCACGTTGCGCACCTGGCCTTGCAACTGCAAGGCCTTGGGCGTCGGCACCAGGCCGCGACCGGCGCGCACCAGGATCGGATCGCCCACCGCTTCGCGAATACGTGTGAGGGTACGGCTCATGGCCGCCGGACTGAGGTTCATCCGCCGCGCGGCGCCCACCACGCTGCCCTCGTCGAGCAAGGCGTCGAGGGCGACCAACAGGTTCATGTCGGGTAGTTGCATGCCAAGCACTCGTGGTCAGTCGGGAGTGAGCTGGCCGCAATCGTAGCAGGCTGGGGGTATCAGCGCTGCATGCCCCACCGTTTCACGGTGAGGCGCTCGAAGGTGTCGAACACCAGGTTTTCCACCAGCAGGCCGATCAGGATCACCACCGCCAGGCCGGCGAATACCTTGTCGGTGTACAGCTCGTTGCGGTTCTGGAAGATGTACCAGCCCAGGCCGCCCTTGCCGCTGGTCGCGCCGAATACCAGCTCGGCGGCGATCAGGGTGCGCCAGGCGAAGGCCCAACCGATTTTCAGCCCGGCGAGGATCGACGGCAGTGCCGCCGGGATCAGGATGAACAACACGAAACGCATGCCCTTGAGGCCATAGTTGCGACCGGCCATGCGCAGGGTTTCGGACACACCGAGAAACCCGGAATAGGTGTTGAGCGCCAGCGCCCACAACACCGAATGCACCAGCACGAAAATCAGGCTGTTCTGGCCCAGGCCGAACCACAGCAGCGCCAGCGGCAATAAGGCGATGGCCGGCAGTGGGTTGAACATCGAGGTCAGGGTGCTCAGCAGGTCACGGCCCAGTTGCGTCGACACCGCCAGGGTGGTCAGGGCAAACGCCAGCACGATGCCGATCAGGTAGCCCTTGATCAGCACCACCAGCGAGATGCTCACCTTGCCCAGCAGTTCGCCACTGAGCAGGCCGTCATAGAGCGCGTGAAAGGTCTGCAGGAAGCTGGGCAGCAGCAGGTCGTTGTTCTGGTAACGCGCGACGGCTTCCCAAAGGATCGCGAGCACGATCAGGATCAGGCCCTTGCGTAGCCAGCCTTGCTGCCACAGGCGTTGGCGCAGGGGCAGTTCGCGTTCCACGGGGACGCTGAGCAGCGGCTCAAGGTTGATTTCGTATTCCTGGCGCATTGGGTTGTCCCCTTAGTAAGCGATGCGGATGTCGGCGAAACCCAACTCACGTTCGGCCTCGGGCGCTTCATCGAACAACAGGCGATGAATCCGCCGCGCCGACGCCTGGAACTCCACGCCACCGAGGCTGTGCAGGTCGTATTGATGGCTGTGGATTTCCGCGCGCACACGCCCCGGATGCGGCGACAGCAGCAGGATGCGATTGCCCACCACCAGCGCTTCTTCGATGGAGTGGGTGACGAACAGCAGGGTGAAGCGCACTTCTTCCCAGAGCAGCAGCAATTCCTCCTGCATCTTGCGCCGGGTCAGGGCGTCGAGGGCGGCGAAGGGTTCGTCCATGAGCAGGATTTTCGGCTGCATGGCCAGGGCGCGGGCGATGGCCACGCGGGCTTTCATACCGCCGGAAAGGGTGTGCGGGTAAGCGTCGGCAAAGGCGCTGAGGCCGACTTTGTCGAGGTAGTGCAGCGCCCGTTCTTCGGCTTCGCGACGCGCTAAGGTCTTCGACGCCAGCAGCGGAAACATCACGTTCTGCTTGACGGTTTTCCACGGCGGCAGCTGGTCGAACTCCTGGAACACCACGATGCGGTCCGGGCCCGGCTGTTCGACCTTTTGCCCCAGCAGGCGGATCTCGCCTTCGCAGGGTTTGATAAACCCGGCAATGGACTTGAGCAGTGTGGATTTGCCGCAACCCGATGGGCCGAGCAACACGTAGCGATCCGCCGGGTCGATCTCGAAGCTGACTTGGTGAGTGGCGCGCACCACGCGCTCGGGGGTGCGGTATTCCAGGCTGACGTTATCCACCGCCAGCAATGGTGCGGCGGTGTGCAGGTTGCTGGCCGTGTGGCCTTGCAAGGGCGCGTTCATCTCAACTTCCTTGCAGGGGCTTGGCATCCTGGAAGAAGTAGTCCTTCCACGATTCAGGCTTGTTTTTGATGGCGCCGACGCGGTAGAGGAATTCCGCCAGCGGGTAGGTGTTTTTTGGCGTGACGCTGAATTCGAACTGAGGGTTGTCGATGATTTTCAACAACTCGGCGCGGTCGATCTTGGCCTTGGTGACGCGGATGTAAGTGTCGGCCGCCGCGCCTTTATCGTTCTGGGCGAATTGCGCGGCTTCGGTCAACGCCTCGACAAATGCCTTGTAGGTTTTCGGGTTGTCGTTGCGGAACTTCTCGGTGGCGAACAGCACCGTTGGCGAGTTCGGCCCCAGCAGGTCGTAGGTGTTCAGCACCACATGCACGTTCGGGTTGGCCAGGGCCTGATCCTGGAACGGCGGGTTGGAGAAGTGCCCGGTCAGTTCAGTGCCGCCGGCGATCAGGGCGGCGGTGGCATCCGGGTGCGGGACGGCGACGGTGTACTTGTCGAGGCGATTGAATTCCTTGTCGCCCCATTGCTTGGCGGCGGCGTATTGCAGGAAGCGCGACTGCACCGACACGCCCACCGCGGGCACGGCGATACGGTCCTTGTCGGTGAAATCGGCAATGGTCTTGACCTTGGGATTGTTACTGACCAGGTAGTAGGGGAAGTTGCCCAGGGAGGCCACGGCCTTGACGTTCTGCTTGCCATGGGTGCGGTCCCAGATGGTCAACAGCGGGCCGACGCCGGCACCGGCGATATCGATCGAGCCGGAGAGCAGTGCGTCGTTGACCGCTGCGCCGCCGGACAGCTGGGTCCAATCGACCTTGATGTCGAGACCTTCCTGCTTGCCGTATTTTTCGATCAGGTTCTGGTCGCGCACTACGTTAAGCAGCAGGTAGACGATACCGAACTGTTCGGCGATGCGGATCTCGCCTTCGGCCTGCGCAGCCACCGGAGCCAGCAGGCTGCCGGCCAACAGGCTCATACCGAGGCCGACGGTCGTGGCCAGCCGTGCAAATGGGGTTTTCCTGGACATGGTCATGCTCCGAATCAGAAAGGCGCGTCGCCCTGGATGGTGGTGCGAAACAGCTTGCGGCGCAGATGGCTCGGGCAACCGGCGGCCAGGTGGATCAGCGAGCGGTTGTCCCAGAACACCAGGTCGTGGGGCTGCCATTGGTGGCGGTAGATGTTGTGCGGCAGCACACTGTGGGCGTAGAGCTGGGCCAGCAGTTCGCGGCTTTCATCTTCCGGCAGGCCGACGATGCGGGTGGTGAAGCCTTCGCTGACGAACAGCGCCCTGCGGCCGTTTTCCGGATGGGTGCGCACGATGGGGTGAACCACTTCCGCGACTTGGGCAAGCTGCTCGGGCGTCAACGTCGGGCGCCAGTTGCCTTCGAATTTGGTTTCGCTGTAGCGCGCGGTATAAGAGTGTGCGGCACTGCGGCCTTCCACGGCTTTGCGCAGGTGCTCGGGCAGTTGGTCCCAGGCTTTGTGCATGTCGGCAAACAGGGTATCGCCGCCTTCGGACGGCAGCTCCTGGGCGTGGAGCATCGAGCCCAGGCTCGGCAGCTCTTTATAGGACAGGTCCGAGTGCCAGAATTTGCCTGCGTCACCCAGGCCGATGGATTGGCCGTTTTCGATGATGTTGGAGACGATCAGGATTTCCGGGTGGTTGGCCAGCAGGAACTGCTTGAGCACGTGGATCTGCAGGACGCCAAAGCGGCGGCTGAAAGCGATCTGTTGTTCGGGCGTGATGCGTTGATCGCGGAACACCACCACGTGGTGATCCAGGTGCGCGCGATGAATGCGGGCGAAATCCTGGCCGTTGACTGGCCGGGACAAATCCAGGCCGACAATCTCGGCACCGACGCTGCCGGGCAGTGGTCGAATCTCGAACGTTTGAGTGGCAAGGGTCGCTGTTGGAACAGTAGAGGTGGCGGACATGAGTTCACTCCCGGTCAGACAGGAGAGTGACTTTATAGGCATAAGAACGGTAATTTAAATACCGTTAGGGAATATATATATGCGGTAATGTCGCAATACACCAGCGGCGTGTCAGACCTGGCAAAACCCGCGCGTGGGCCGCCGGAGTCGAGCGTTGAAACGCTTACAAGCCGAAACCGTGCCCGTTTGACAAGCCTATGGGCAGCCTCTAGTGTGCATTGGATCCAATTAGCCACCCTATTTTAATAAGGAGGATAGCGTAACCGTGACGCAGAAGCCGAACCCGTTGAACAGCATCAAGATCACCGGCCCTATTCCCGCCCATCTTGCTCGCTCCGTGATTGAAGAAACCTTGCGCAATGCCATCCTTGATGGCCGCTTGCCCTGCGGTACCGCCATGCGTCAGCAGGAGCTGGCCAGCCTGTTCGGGGTCAGCCGCATGCCGGTGCGTGAAGCCTTGCGTCAGTTGGAGGCGCAGTCACTGCTGCATGTGGTCACCCACAAGGGCGCCGTGGTTGCACCGTTGATCGAAGACAATTCGGCTGAGACCTATGAGCTGCGAATGTTGCTGGAGTCTGAAGCCCTGCGTTTGTCGATTCCCTTGCTGACCGAAGCCGATATCGCCGAGGCAGACACGCTCATCTGTGCCCTGGAACAGGAAAAAGACTACACCGAGATTGGCCGTCTCAATCGCCTGTTCCACATGACCCTGTATGGCAAGGCCCCCAACCAGCGGCTGCTCAAGCTGGTGGAGCACGGGCTGAATGAGGAGGAGCGCTTCCTGCGTTTCAACCTCGAGGCGATGGGGCTGGGCGAAACTTCCCAGGAAGACCATCGTGAACTGCTGAACCTGGTGACACAAAAGAAGGTCGAGGAAAGCATCCTGACGCTGCGTAATCACCTGATGCGCGGGATGGACGTGATCACAACCTATCTCGATAACCTCGACGCCGCCGCAAAGAAGACGCTCTAACATGGCGTAAGGTCGCTCGGCTTGCCCGTCGAGCACTGCGGGGTTCCCTACCTGGCCAAGTAGCGCCCCGCGCAGAAGAAACTTCCCACTCTTATAAAGTAAGTTACCGACAGCTTATATTATTTAGAAAAACATCTAATGCATTCATATACTGGCCAACTTGTTTAACCCGCTTATTATCTTTCATTACTAAACCAGCCACTTAATTCGACCGTGCAGCCCCACTTGCGTGAGCGCGCGTGCGCGCAAAGCCTGGTTTACATCTTTCTTATCTTTTTTTGCGGCATACAAAAGTCCAACGTTGTTTTAGCGACGACGCAATAATTTATAGGCATCAACTATGTACCCACCTTTACTGGAACAAAGAAAACGGCTGTTGTGCAGCCATCCGTTATTTCTGGAAATAACTTCGCTGGAAAAGTTACGACTGTTCATGGAAAACCATGTATTCGCTGTCTGGGACTTCATGACGCTCACCAAACGCCTGCAGCAGGACCTGACCTGCACTCGCCTACCCTGGCTGCCACCGGCCGACCCGCAAGCAGCACGCTTGATCAATGAGATTGTGCTGGGCGAAGAATCAGACTCACGCCCCAGGCAAGGCCATTGCAGCCACTTCGAGTGGTACCTGGAAGCCATGGTCGAAGTCGGCGCCAGCACCTCGGCGATACACCGTTTCATTGCACTGCTGCACCAGGGCGTGGAAGCAAGCACGGCCCTGCGCATGGCCGATGTTCCTGCTGGGGCCGCGCGCTTCGTCAGCGACACGCTGCACATTGCGCTGCAAGCCCCTACCCATTGCGTAGCCGCCGCATTCCTTCATGGGCGTGAGCGTGTCATACCAAGTATGTTCGAACACCTCCTGCAGCCCGATACGCTCATCCATCGCCAGGCACCGTCCCTGTGTGGCTATTTCAGGCGCCACATCGAGTTGGATACTGAACATCACGGGCCAGCAGCTGAGGAGCTGCTCGAACGCCTGGTGGGTGCAGACCCGGCTTATCCGCAACAGGCCCATGACGCAGCCCTTGCCGCCGTAGAAAGCCGTATCACGTTCTGGGACGAGGTGCGCGCCGCGCTGCACGAGGTGCACCCATGAATACCGCCGGCTACACCACCATCGCCGACGACTGGGAACGCCGCGCCACCATCCGAACCCGCCCTCGTCGCCTGCTGGAAGACGACAACAAGCTGATCTACCCACTGTGCCGTCAGCCCTTGGTACTCAACGCGACCTTCATGGAACATTGCTCGCAATGGCGCGACTTCGTGCTGGTGCAAAGCTTCTATAAGTTCATCCACGATGTGGTGATTTTCGAAACCGAAATCGTCGACAAGACCGCGCGCAGCATTGCCAAGAATCGCTTCTCGCTGCCCTTCCCGCTTGCCTGTCGCGTTGATGCGATGACGGTTGTGGTGGACGAGGACTATCACGCCTTGGTGGCCTTGGATTTCATGCAACAGACTGTCGCAATGACGGGCATACAGCCGATTGACCTGCCCGGGCATATCGAACTGAGTCGCGCGCTGCCGGCGGCGCAGGCGCAGGCTCCGGAACACCTGAGCGATGCTGTGGAGCTGATTGGCGTAGCCATCGCCGAAAACACCGTGACCCACGATGTCGCAGCGTTTTCCAAGGACCGCAGTGTCAAGGCCTCCATACGGGGCTTGATGGACGACCACCTGTTTGACGAAGGTCGCCACGCGCAGTTCTGGACGCGGCTGGTGCGCATCTACTGGCAAGCCGCGAGCCCGGAGGACCGTGACAGCATCGCTCACGTACTGCCGATATTCCTGGCACATTACCTGACCAACGACCTGCAGAAAAACTTCGACCTGCGCCTGATCGAACATCTGGACATCAGCGAGCGCCTGCGCGGTGTGCTGCGCGATGAAATATCAGCGCTGGCGTTCCCCATCACCCGCCAGCACCCGTTGATGGCCAATATCATGGGCTTCCTGCAACACAGCGGCGTGCTGCAAACGCCGAGCGTGGGACAAGTGCTGAACGAATACCTGTCGGTGTCGCCATGAGGTGCCTGACCATCGGCTGGTGCGGCACAAGCAAGGCACTGGGCGAAATCAGGCCAATGCTGGAACAGTACGGCCATGTTTCAGGGGATGAGGCCACCGACCTGTGGATTGAAGACGGCAGCCTGCCGTTGCCGGATGACGTGGGCGAAACCACCTGTATAAGTCTGCGCCTGGGGATTGGCCCGTTGAGCGACGGTGGGTTGCCTGCGCTGCAAGTGCGCGCCTATGACTATGGCCGACGCTTGTTCGCCGTGCTGGACATCGCCGAGGAGCCCAGTGGCAACGGCCAGCGATTGCGTCGGCAGGCAACAACCGCGCTGGTGGATTGGGTCGCGCTGCTGGTCAGTGGCTTCTCACGTGACCCCGAGTCTCTCTCTACACGCGCGATTGCCACTGACTGGCCCGACCACGGCCTGCACGAGCTTGAGCCGTTGGCATTTATGCATCGATTCAATCGTACGGCAAACCCTGCCCTGATCCAGGAAGCCCAGGTACCGGTGATCGAACGGGTGCAGGCCAGCCTTCACCTGTTCGCCGACCGGCCGGCGCTGAACATTGCGGGGCACACCGTGACCTACCGCCAACTGCACCTACAGGCCATGGCGATTCAGCTGCGATTGCGCCCGCTGCTGGAGACGCTTGAGGCGCCACCGGTGATCGCTGTATGCCTGGAAAAATCCGTGGAATTGTATGCCAGCATTCTTGCCGTACTGGGCAGTGGCGCGGTGTACCTGCCACTGGGACCTGATCAACCCACAAAACGCCATCGGGCCATGCTCGAAAACGCCGGGGCCCGCGTATTGCTGGACGCCGGCCAACATCCATTGCGGGAGCGTTTCATTTCACTGGATGTCAGCACAGTCGAGGCGCACAACGCCAATTCCGCATCCTCGCTGATGCACGATCGCCCCTGTTCGGATATGCCGTGCATGGTGCTCTATACATCGGGCAGTACGGGCCAGCCCAAGGGTGTGCTGCTCAGCCAAGCTAACCTGGCGCATTTCACCGCTTGGTTCGGGTCCTGCATGACGCAGGATGAACGGAGCCGCGTCCTGCAGTTTTCGCCCTTGGGTTTCGACTCGTCATTGATCGAAATCTTCCCCGCCCTGATTGCCGGCGCCGAGTTGATCGTACCCAGTGAGGAACAGCGACGCGACCCTGGGCAACTGTTGGAATTGCTCCGCCGACAGCGTGTCACTCATGCCTTCCTGCCGCCTGCGCTGCTCAATATCCTGCCGCCGGATCCCCCCCTGGGCGTGACGCATCTGCTCACCGGTGGCGATGCCTGCGAACCCCATGTAATCGAGCGGCTGGCGGGACGATGCCAGTTGCACAACCTCTATGGCCCCACCGAAACCACGGTACTGATTACGCACCGGACGTTCGCCCCCGATGACAATAATCGTAATGTCGGCTACCCCATCGCCAATAGCCAGGTGCTGATCCTCGATGACGATCTGCAACCGGTGGATGAACAGGTGATGGGCGAGTTGTACATCGTCGGGCCCGGAGTGAGCCTGGGGTATGTGAATGCGCCGCGGCAGGCTGACAGCCCGTTCGTCGAACTGCTGGTGCCGGGCGGCCAAAGGCTGCGGGCCTACCGCAGCGGCGACTTCGCGCAGTGGAGCGCCGCAGGGATTGTGCTGGGTGGGCGTCGCGACGACCAGGTAAAGATCCGCGGTTTTCGGGTCGACCCCCGGGAGATTGAACAATGCCTGCGCAGCAGCAGGCTGTATCGCGAGCTGGCCGTGGTGATCGACCATGAAAGCAGGATCTGCGCCTTTGTCGCCCAGCCCGAACCCAACGCTACGCTGGTGGCCTTGCAGCAGCATGCGCGCCAGTGGCTACCGGGCTACATGCAACCAGGTTTCTGGGTGGAACTGCCAGCCATTCCGCACAGCGACAACGGCAAAGTCGACCGCAAGGGGCTGCTGTCGCGCCCCTTCCTCCCCATTTTGCAGGCCACTCCCGGCGCCGCGCACACGCCGCTTCAAGCGCGATTGAGCGACCTTTGGGGTGAGCTGCTGGGCTTGCCCACCAGCCAGTTGCCCATCGATGAAAGCTTCTTTGCACTGGGCGGCCATTCGATTTTGCTGTCGACGCTGTTGTTGCGCGTTCGCGAGCAATTTGGCCGTAGTTTCGCGTTAAGCCATTTCATTGAAGTACCGACTATTCGTACGCTCGCAACGCTGATGGAGGAAGGTGAACTGCCAGACGCATCCTCTGCCCGAGCAGCCGTGGACGCTCAACGGGAGTGGGAAATCAATCCGTTGCAAGGGGACCGCGCAGGCAATCCGCACAAGGTGATCGTGACAGGGGCCAACAGCTTCGTCGGCGTCCATATTGTCGAGGCGTTGTTGAACGCCGGGGCCACCGAGGTGGCGTGCCTGGTGCGTGACTTGCCGGGGAGTCCTGCGATGGCTCGTTTTACCCAGGCGTTGCGTGACTACCAACTGGAACATCTGGACTTGAGCAGGGCGCGAGTATTCGCCGCCGATGTCAGCCTGCCGCGGTTGGGTTTGGCCTGTGACGCGTATGACGCACTCGCCGCAGACTTTGGCACGCTGGTGCACAACGCAGCACGGGTCAACCACGTGCTGGACTACGCCTCACTGGCCAGGGACAACGTCGACCCCATATTCGAATGCCTGCGTCTGTGCGAAACCCGCTGCAAGAAAGTCTTCAACTTTGTCTCGACATTGTCGGCCGCCAGCAGCATCAGCACGACGGGGCATGTGCTCGAAGCTCCGGCGGCAACCACCCTGCCGCTGTACATCCGAAATGGCTACAACCTGTCCAAGTGGGTCGCCGAGCGGATCCTGGGGCGTGCAATCGAGCAAGGGGCCTGGGTGAACATCCATCGCCCTGGAAATATCAGCTTCAACAGCCATAACGGTATCTGCCAGCCACAAAAGAATCGCCTGATGTTGATGCTCAAGGGGTCGCTGCAGTTGGGCTTGCTGCCGAGGTTGGACCTGAATTTCGACCTGATGCCCGTGGACTTTCTGGCTCGCTTCATTGCGTTCCACTGCAATCGCTTTCAAGCCGATAGAAGCGTATTCAACCTGCATAACCCACAACCACTGAGCTGGGAGCACTACCTGGATGCATTCAACCGGGCGGGCCACCGGTTCGAGCGGGTCAGTACTGCGCATTGGCAGCAGGCGCTGCGAACGGTAAGCCAGGACAATGCGATGTTTGGTGTACTCGGGTTTTACCTTGATCGACTGGATGAAGACATCGGTGACACCTCGATGATCCTCCATGACAACGCGCAACGCGGCGTTCAGCAGATGGGTGAGCAATACCCCGAAAAAGACCCGGCACTGCTGAGTAAAGGCTGCAACTACCTCAAGGCCATCGGCTTTCTTTGAACCGCTTCAGGACAACTTCATGAAACCGCTGCAACCCGATACGTTAATTTATAACCCGAACGGCCAGCCGATAGTGTCCTCTATGGTGATCGACTGCCATGCCAATCGTCTATGGAACATGGTGGGGCAGTTTGCAGGCTTCGATGCGTTCATCCCTTCCTTGACGCATATCGAAATGATCGGCACCGGAGTGGGCGCTTTACGCACGAAATTTTTCCGCGATGGCAACCGCGTCGTAGAACAACTCAATAGCCGGGATGAGCAAGCGATGCACATGACCTGGACCACGATCTACAACACCCTGGGCGTGGCCAGGTTGTGGGCCGCAATCAAAGTGGAAGCGCTTGGAGCACACTGCTCCAAGGTAACCTGGACCATCATTGCCGACCCCCTGGAGACGGCACAGGAAGGATTTGAACAGTTTGTACAAGGCTTCGCAGACAGCGCGCTGGACAATGTTCGCCGCTTGCTGGGTAAGCAGTAGGAGCGAAACAGCTCGCTCCTACTCGTACACTCAGCGGCTCAGATCTTGAAGCTGTCGACCAGCTGCTTCAACCGATTGGCCTGTTGCGACAACGCATCGCAGTCTTTCAGGGTTTCGTTGAGGTTGGTCACGCCCTGCTGGTTCAGCAGGTTGATCTGGTTGATATCGACGTTGAGGGTTTCCACCACGGCAGTTTGTTCCTCGGTGGCCGCAGCGACGGACTGGTTCATGCCGTCGATCTCGACAATTCGCTGCGTTACGCTGACCAGGCGCTCACCGGCCTGGTTGGCCACCTGGACACTTTCCTCACTGGAGGTCTGGCTGGCATTCATGGTGGTCACTGCTTCACGCGACCCCACTTGCAGCGAAGTGATCATTTTATGAATCTCCTCAGCCGACTCCTGGGTACGGTGAGCCAGGTTACGCACCTCGTCGGCGACCACGGCAAACCCGCGTCCGGCTTCCCCGGCACGTGCTGCTTCAATCGCAGCGTTCAGTGCCAGCAAGTTGGTTTGCTGGGAGATGCCTTTGATCACATCAAGGATGTGGCCGATATTGTCGGTGCTGGCGTTCAGGGTTTCGATCTGAGTGCAGGACAGGCTGATTTTCTGCGACAGCTCCGACATTGCCAGGATGGTTTGCTCGACCACTTTGCGCCCATCATCGGCCTGCTCGCTGGCACCGCTGGCGTGCTGTGAGGCATCGGCGGCGTTACGCGCGATTTCCTGGGTGGCAGCCCCCAGTTCGTTGATTGCGGCGGCCACGCTGTTGGTGCGTGCGCTTTGCTCATCAGAGCCGATGATCGAGGCGTTGGATGACGCCATCACACGCTGAGACAGGTCATGCACCTGACGTGTTGCAGAAGACACTTCGGAAATCGAGGCGTGGATACGCTCTACGAACCGGTTGAACGCGCTGCCCACTTCACCGAACTCGTCTTTACTGGTGACCGTCAAGCGGCGAGTCAGGTCGCCCTCACCTTGGGCAATGTCCTGCATGGCAATACCCATGGTGGTCAGGGGCCGCAGTAACACTTGAATCAGCAGGCTCAAGAGCACGGCAATCGCGACTACGGCGATCAGCATGGCGATCAATGCAGACGTACGGAATTTGCCCAACGGTGCGTAGGCTTTGTCTTTATCAATCGACAGGCCGATATACCAATCTGCACCGGGCAAGCCACTGATAGGTGTGAACGACAGGATGCGATCCTGGCCCTTGAGAACTACGTCCTGATTAACTTTCTCAATACGGACGTTAGTGCCCGGGTAGATGTCCTTGAGGTTTTTCATCACCTGGTCTTCGTCAGGACTTACGATGACTTGGCCGTCGCCGCTGACCAGAAACGCATGGCCGATGCCGCCGAAGTCCACCGAATTGATGATTTTCACCAGGGTTTGCAGGCTCAGGTCTCCGCCGACCACGCCGAGCAACTCGCCGTTCTTTTTCACCGGCATAGCGATAGTTACGATCTGCCCACCCACGGCGGCCATATAGGGCGGCGTGAGCATGGGTTTATCGGCAGCCACGGCTTGCTTGTACCAGGGACGCTGACGAGGGTCGTAGCCGTCAGGCATTTTTGCGTCCGGGCGCTGGGTGAACACACCGTTGGTTTGGCCAACGTAGGTGAACTGGAAGTTCGAGGTGAACGCCGGTTGATCAACCAACCCTGGAAGATCAGCAGCACTACCCTGATGGGCAACGTTTTGCGTCAGACTTTCGAGCACCAGTATTCGACCGCTAAGCCAGTTCTGCACACTACTCGCGGTGAGCTCACCGGACTGCTGGATAGACGACTCCAGATTCTGTTTGATGGTGCTGCGCTGCAGGTAATCGTTGTAAAGCGTGAATAACGCGAAGGCCAGAACCACAACGCCTGACGCGGCCAACAGAATTTTATGACTGAATTTGAGATTCATTTCATCGACTTCTTTTTGCCAAATGGGGGTGAGCGTGCCGAGAGGAACATTCCATGTACGGTATAGGCGGCGTCTCGGGCCGCTCTATTTCGGTGCACGCATGGCTCATCAGGCTTTCGGCCAAGCTGGAGGAAAGCTTAGGGAATTGTGGGATGAATCGTCCTTTTACGTAGGAAACCGACCAAAGGTTGTCGTACAAGATTTAGAAGTAAAAATTCTTCCCTATTACCTGCGTCGTGCTCTTAAAGCAGGTCAGTGCCATGAACCTGATTTTGGAGTTGGGTAGGCGTAGTTGCTGCTCGCTTACAGAGTTCATAAACCCTCTAAACGACAAAACCCCTGTCTGCATGAGCAGACAGGGGTTCTGGGATTTAATCTTGACGATGACCTACTCTCACATGGGGAAACCCCACACTACCATCGGCGATGCATCGTTTCACTGCTGAGTTCGGGATGGGATCAGGTGGTTCCAATGCTCTATGGTCGTCAAGAAAT